>ERZ1673781.5-NODE-5-length-253628-cov-27.148257_pt1 | contig 253628 bp, 226 predicted proteins | sample MGYA00580135_ERZ1673781 | MGnify/ENA primary metagenome ERZ1673781 (study PRJEB41219, sample SAMN04549612) | soil metagenome | isolation source: soil | place: USA: New Mexico, Bitter Lake NWR | collected 2008-11-15 ...
AAAAATGAGGGGCTCCAAAAAGTCAGTTACCCTGACTTTTTGGACAGCCCCTTTTTAATTATGACTTCGTGTTTGTATAGAACGTATTTCTAATTTTTTTCTCTTGCTTTATGCAGGAGGCTATGAATCTTCTATTTATTGCCTTTCCATTCAAAATATTGACAAATAAGATCGACCGCTTTAAAGATTGCTTGTTCATTTGGTGAAAGCTTCGCATGATGAAGGCCGTAAGGAGAATCAACTCCAAGCCAAAACATAAATCCCGGAATTTTCGCCAGCATATAGCCGAAATCTTCCCCAGTCATCGCTTCTTTGCATACGTGGAGTTGAACTTCTGTTTCATTCTGGACAAACTCCATAAATTCTTTTGATAACGCTTCATCATTCCACACTTGATAATACATCGAACCCCAGTCAATTTCTGCTTTGCATTGGTAGCCGATTTCTATACCTTTGACCATGTCTTCAATCCGCTTTTTCACTTTTTCCATCGATTCCACAGAAAATGTGCGAATCGTTCCTTCCAATCTGGCATGATCGGCAATTATATTTTGTATCGTGCCGCTTGCAATTTTTCCAATGGTAATTACAGCACTTTCCAAAGGATCTATATTGCGGCTAACGATGGATTGCAGTTGGGTGACAAGGGCGCAAGCAGCGACGACCATATCATGTGTCGTGTGCGGAAAAGCGGCATGGCCTCCCTTCCCGGTTAAATCGATAAACAACTCGGACGTATTGGCAAAAAGTAGTCCAGGCTTCATTCCGATAGTTCCAACCGGAAGCTCCGGAGCAATATGAAGCGCAGTGATCATATCCGGCATCCATTGTTGCATAATCTCGCTGTTTAGCATCGGCTCTGCACCGCCAGGCCCTTCTTCTGCCGGCTGAAAGATGAATAGCAGATCATCTTGAATCGGATGATAGGCGAAATGAGTTAAAACCCCCAAAGCGATCGTCATATGAAAGTCGTGACCGCAAGCATGCATCAAGCCTGGATGTTCTGATTGAAATGAAAGCCCCGTTTTTTCTTCAATCGGCAATCCGTCAATATCTGTCCGGTAGGCTATCATTTTTCGAGGATTTGTTCCATGGACCTTCACGAAAATACCTGTTCTCCATGTTTTCACTTCAAGCCTTTCGTTCGGCAGCGAATGAATATAATCTAATAAATATTTTTGTGTTTTATGTTCTTGAAATCCGAGTTCAGGTATTTTATGCAAATCACGGCGAATGGCAATAAGCGCATCCTTATTCATATGAGTCCCCTCCTAAAGGATAAGCGTGGACGCTGTCCACGCTTCGAATTTAGAGCTGCCGCAATTCTTGCTTTATTTCAATTTTCGCTTTCGTTTTTTCGTCAATATCTTTAATTTTTTTCGCAGGAACACCTGCAACAACTGTGTACGGTTCAACATCTTCCACTACAACAGCACCAGCTGCAACAACCGCGCCTTTTCCTACCCTTACACCTTCTAAAATGACGGCGTTTGCTCCGATCAAAACATCATCTTCGATTACGACAGGTTTTGCAGAAGGCGGCTCAATTACACCAGCTAAAACCGCTCCGGCACCAATGTGGCAGTTTTTACCAACCGTTGCACGGCCGCCCAATGTTGCATTCATGTCAATCATCGTTCCTTCACCAATGACGGCGCCGATATTGATCACTGCCCCCATCATGATGACTGCATTATCGCCGATTTCCACTTGATCACGGATGATTGCACCTGGTTCAATTCTCGCTTTTACGCCTTTTAAATCAAGAAGCGGGATTGCTGAGTTCCGGCGGTCATTTTCAACAACATAGTCTTCAATTTTATCTTTGTTTTCTGCTAGTGCTTGTTCAATTTCAGACCATTCTCCAAAGATGATGCCTGTGTTTCCAGTAATAAATGTTTTGGACTGTTCTCCAAAGTTGATTCCTTCTAATTGACCTTTTACATAAACTTTTACAGGAGTCGTTTTTTTACTGTTTTGTATAAATGAAATAATTTCGTTTGCATCCATCATTTTCATCGCAATACTCCTCTCTGTTTTTCTGTACCCCCATTACTGTATCAAAGAAAAGAATCAATTGACAAGCAAATTTATCATTCATTAATAAATTGATGGACGATTTCCATAAACGCCTGCACTTGTTTAAGCTTTAACGATGATTCATGCCCGATCAACCAAGTATCCCTTTTAATCGGCTTTCCTTCATGATCAATGAGCGGCAGTCGAAAGATCGAACCATCCTTTTCATCAATGCTGACAGAAGGCAAAATCGCAAAGCCTATACCATGATACGCCATTTGCTTGCACGTCTCGATCTGATCAACGACAATTGTCCTTTTTGGCGGGTTTTTAAATTGCCTGTGCCACCATTCTTGTATTTCTTGATAGTATGTAGAATCACTTTTAAATTGAATAAAAGGCCGCTCTGTGTGTACTAAATCATCGATGCTTTGAATTTCTGTGTCAACTAAATACAAAGTATCTTCCAGCAAATGCTGTTTAAAACCTTTCCAATCAGGGTTTCCGCGTATGATTCCGATATGGATATCATCTTCATATAAACATTTTAATATTTCGCTTGACCACCCGGTTATAAGTGAAATTTCCGCCTGAGGGTATTTTTGTACATATTTTTTCAAAACTTTTGGAAGCCAGTGCTGGCCGATTATAGATGCCACTGCAAGCTTTAACGTCCCGTACACTTCTCCTTCCAAAACAGAAATTTCCTCTCTTACCTTCTCTTCCTTTTCAATCATTTCTTTTGCAAACTGGACAACTTTTTCTCCTGCCGGTGTAAGAGTCAATCCCTTTTGTGAGCGCAAAAAAATTTTAAATCCCCATGCTTTTTCGATCGACTGAAGACGCTGCGACAAAGCAGGCTGGGAAACAAAAAGTCGGTCAGCCGCTTTTCTCATATTTTTTTCTTCAGACAAAGTCACAAGGATTTGCAATTCCGAAATTTGCATCGCTAAACCCTTTCCTTAGTGGATTCAATAGTTCAAAAACATTATAAAATATTTTTGCTTTTCCGTCATAACAAGTTTAGCAAAAAACATTCATTTTAATTCTCTCTTAGGAAGAAAGAAAATAAAAAGAATGCTCAAAATTGCTAATAAAAAGACGACGAAATAAACATGGTGAAGAGCAATGCTCAAACCAGACTCAAGCACCTCTTTTATAGGACCGGAAAGATCTGATTCTGGATTCAATAGGTTGTTGGCCGAATCAATGTTTAAGTTTTTTCCAGCACTATTCTCCTCCAAATATGTTTGCAGCTTGCTGTTTAAAATCCCGCCGAGCAAAGCGGCGCCGACGGTGTTGCCGAGATTTCGCATAAACATATTGGTGGCGGTGGCAATTCCGCGTTCTTTCCAATCAACTGCCGATTGAATCGATACAATGAACGAGGTCGATGTCAGCCCCATTCCGACGCCGAGTAAAAAAGAGCCGATCATAGCATGAACAGGTCCGTCATCTGCTGAAAGCATAACAAAGACAAGACTGCCGGCCAATAAAAAAATGCCTCCTAAAATTGATGTGGCACGAAAACCGGCTTTTAAATAAATCCTCCCCGCTACTGTTGAGGCAATCGGCCATCCGATTGACATCGTTGTCAGCGTGAATCCAGCCACCATTGCCGATTTTCCCATAACACCTTGCACAAATGTCGGCAAAAAGGTGGAAATGCCCATAAGCATCATCCCGGTCGTCAAGGACGTTACATTCGCAAGCAAAATGGAGCGATTTTTCCAAAGCGAAAGCGGCATCATCGGATCATCGGCCCGATTTTCCTGAAAAATAAACAATATAAAGAAGCAGCATGCAACAGCTAATAACGCCGCAACCTCCCAGGAAGTCCAAGACCAGCGGACTCCTCCTTCGACAAGGACGATCATCAACAAGCTGATCGCAATAAGCATGAACATGGCGCCTGCATAATCAATGCTCGACTTTTTCTTATCAATGCGTTCATTCAAAAACAGACCGATTCCTGCCATTGATAAAATGCCTAAAGGAACATTCACCCAAAATACAAACTTCCAGCTTATGTACTCAACGAACAAGCCACCTAAAACGGGGCCGATTATTGCAGAAATTCCCCATACACTGGACAAATATCCTTGTATTTTGGCTCTTTCTTCTACTGTATAAATATCGCCGACAATTGTTGTGGCGACTGGCATCACAGCTCCGGCTCCAATCCCTTGTATAAAACGGTATATAATTAAAGTTTCCATCGAATCGGCGAGACCGCAAAGCACAGAGCCAATTAAAAAAATAATGATGCCAAAAGCAAAAATCGGTTTTCTTCCAAACAAATCCGCCAATTTACCATATATTAAAATCGTTACGGAATTCATTAATAAATAGGAAGAAAAAATCCAGCTATATTTTGAAAAACCGCCAATTTCTGCGACAATGGCAGGCATTGCTGTGGAAACGATCGTTGCCTCAACTGCAGCCATAAACATCGCCAGCATGACGGCAGCTAAAACGAACGGACGCTTTGTTTCTTTATGGTCTAGTTTTCCCCTATCTTTGTCAATAAGCGCCTCTTTCATCACGATCACCTCATTTGAAAATCACTTTCAATCGTTTGTAAGCATGAATTCATTTTGCCATAGCATCCGCATTCGTTCAATTGCTTTCCCCAAAAAACAATATCTATATTTTCATTATTTGAAGGTTGGATGGATTCGAAACTATTGAGCCAATATGAAATAAAAACGCCGGCAAGGGCGTTTTTATTTGGGAAACCTGGAATTTAATATCATTAGTTGTTTATGGAGCTTTTTTAAGATGACCCTTCTTGTAAAAATCCCCTCTAAAACACCGTCCTCATTCGTTATACATACAAACGTATGATTAATAACGAGCTTCAGCGCCTTCATCCAATCATCCGATACATTCAATCTGGAAACATCTTTGTTCATTACTTCTTCTACTTTCATATTTTGCAAACGCTCAAATTCGATTCGTTCCAATCCTAAAATTGAATCCATGATCAAATTCGTCGTAATCAGCCCGTGCAAGCGATATTGAGCATCCAAAACCGGAACAGCTGTATAGCCTGTTTTCGTCAACACTAATAATGCATGCTCTAAGTTATTTCCCATTTGGACATGAGCCACTTTGTCTGCAGGTATCATCAAATCTTTAATCGAAATATTTGTAAATTCTTCAGAAAAAACTTTTGTCATTCGTTTCTTCCTCTCACTTTGACATTTCATTTTAATCATAACATATGATCTGGAAAATGTGTTCCATTTACCAAAAAGAAACTTCCTATTTTATGATATCATTATGTAAGCGTTTTATCACGTGATAAACTTACATTTCTGCGAAAAACGATGCTCTTGCAAAGAGCATCGTTCAGATGCCTCTCATACTCAAAAACTGGTCCTCACAAGGATACAGGTTACGTATGCGAACGGATTTTGTCATAAAGCTCCACTAATTTTGTATGTACATAAATCAAACTCTTTTTTTCCGCATTCAATATCATTGATTTCGCTCACAACCAATTCAATCGCAAAATGGTTGCGAAACAAAATTGCGACAAGCAATTGCTTTTCTTCTAGAGACAATACCGGTTGAACAGCTCGCATCGTTATTCATCCTCCAGTGCCTTCATTTTAAAAAACATCCTAAACATAACATATAATGAGCAGCTTTAAAATTATGTCGAAATTTGCTTACATCATGAAAAATAATATTCCTTTTTTCGCAGCTTTCAATTACAAGAAGCTGGAAATCGAATCAGAAGCCCGAAGCTGGAGCATGTGCAGATTGTTTTTTGTTTAATTAACCAAGTCGATTAAATGACATCACCGTTCGAACCGCTGCATTCAGTTCCTCTGGCTCCGGCAATTGTGTTTATTTACACTGATTCTAAATGATAGATACGTTTCTTCGCCAATAAAGTGTTGGAACTGATGCGAGGGCTTCTCCCCTTTGAAACCGTATGCTCTCTCTGTTATATGAAAAGATTTGATTGAAATGAAATGGGAAACATGGACCCATTGCTCAATAATCTTTGAGGCGGAAGCGAACAATGAAGCCAGCCAAACTTTCTCAAAAATAGTTGAACTAGAGCAAAAGATCATGTAGAGCTGTATTTCCGGTCATTTTGTACGTCAGACAGCTCGAATTAGGACAAAGAGTTGAAAGATGCTAATCAATGCGTCATTAGGTGGGAAAAATGTTCAATTTTAAATCATCACGGTTGAAGCTCTTGGAGACAAAAATACTCTTTATGAAAGGCTGCACATAAAACGAAGAAGAAAAAGAAGCTGTCATTACCTTCAGTAAAATGTTCGATCAACTGCCAAACTTCTTGAATTCTGCTAAAAAATGAGCATTTAAAGAGAGTCTATGAGGCAAACTTTTTCACACTGACTAAGGCAGGAACGGCGGAGGGAGATCTCAGCCCTCCTGCCGCCCAATTTTTATTAAATAAGGCATCAATTTGTCTTACTTCCAGCCAGATGTATTACGAGTATCATGTAAGCAAATAGATGCCGTCTAGCTAAAAAAGGATGAACAGCCAGCCGACACATAGGAGTAATGGAAGATTTCTAAATTACTATCAGCTATTTTATTCCTTTCCTCATTCTTTTCTAAACGAAATGTGCCTCGATCATGATGATTTTTTCAATAAAATATAGATAAAGTAGGGCGCCCCGATTAAAGCTGTCATAATGCCCGCTGGGATGCCGTCCGGAAGTGCGATGTTTCGCCCGATTGTATCTGCTAGTAGTAGAAGCCACCCTCCCAACAAAATCGCAATCGGAAGATAAAGTTGATTGCGGGGACCAATCAGTGACCGTGCTAAATGGGGTGCCAAAAGACCGATAAACGCTACACCTCCCGTTACAGAAACCGCAGCTGCGGCAAGCCCGACAGCAGCCAATAGAAGCGTAATTCGCTCCCTCTCAATCTTCAAGCCAACCCCGACAGCAGAAGGATCGTTTAAACTTAATAAATTTAATTGTTGAGCTCTGAAAGCAATAAACGAAATCAAAATGACAATCCAAGGTAAAATTGCCAAAATAAACGGCCAATCTGCCCCCCATACGTTCCCTGCCAGCCATTTGGCGATAAAATCAACTTTTTGCCGTTCTGCAGAAGAAATAATGACGATCATGGTTCCTGATAAAGCCATGGCGAAGCCGACACCGATAAGGACTAATCGAACGGGGTTTAAACCGGCATTTCGATCATAAGAAAAAACGTAAATAGCCCCTGCCGTTAAAAGAGCGCCGATAAAAGCTGCGACTGGCAGTAAATACACAAATGAGCCGACATCAATTGGAAAAAATAAAAAGAACACTGCAATAGCTACTCCTGCTCCGGCATTAATCCCAATGATCCCCGGCTCAGCCAAATCGTTTCTAGTAATATCTTGAAAGATCGCCCCGGAAACCGCCAAAGCCATTCCTGCCAATAAGGTCACAATGATCCGCGGCAAGCGGACGGAAAATAAAACGAACTCCTCTTTAAACGTCCCGTGGCCGAGAATAGTTGGAAGCAAGCGATTCATCGAGACGGAGGAGGTGCCTAATCCCATTCCGATGATGGCCGTTGCAGCAATTAAAAGAATCAGAACAAGTATGATCAGCCGCTGCTTTTTTACAATTGCCGGATGTATGATCATGTGATAGCTTTCCCCCTTTTTTGCACAATGAACAGGAAGAAAGGCAAACCTAAAAAGGAAACAATGGCCGCCACTGGTGTTTCGTAAGGAGCATTAATCGTTCTGGCAAGCGTATCAGCGATTAATAAAAAGCAGGCGCCGAATATCGCAGACATTGGGAGAATATAACGATAATCGGCCCCTACGACCGAACGGACGATATGCGGAACCATTAAACCGATAAATGCCATATTCCCAACAAGGGCGACAGATGCACCAGTAAGCAATATAATGATGATAAACAGCACCATTTTTATTTGTGCCGTTTTTTGTCCTAACCCGACTGCCACTTCTTCATTTAAACTTACAATGGTCAGCTGCCTTGAGAAAAAAAGAGAAATGGTGATCCCAACGAGAGCAATCGGTATGAGGATCTTGAGCTGTTTCCATGTTGCACCGACAAGTCCTCCAGCTGTCCACATCGAAACATTTTTGTAAATATTAAAATATAAGCTGATTCCTTCCGCGACGGCAAAAAGAAAAGCAGACACAGCAGCCCCCGCTAAAACGATTTGAAAAGGAGAAATCCTTCCTTTTTTTACCGCACCGATTCCAAAAACTAAAAAGGCGCCAGCTGCTGCTCCAATAAAGCACGCAATGGTCATACTAAAGTAATTTGCGTTCGGAAAAAGGGCAATTGTCAAAGCGAGTGCAGCATTTGCTCCGGCTGTCAGCCCTAATAATCCTGGATCTGCTAATGGATTGCGAGTCAATCCTTGCATGATTGCTCCGGCTACTGATAAAGAAGCGCCGACAAAAATAGCGCCGACTTCGCGCGGAAGACGAATTTCCCGAATCATATCAATCGTCTTACCAGCCGCATTTGTCGTTAGCGCCAGCCAAACATCTTTTACACTAGTGTCTGCCGCTCCAAACACCATCGCTAAAAAAAACGAACCAATCAGCAAAATGACTGCGAATATGAATTTAAAGAAAAATGAAGCAGAATCGTTTTTTAACATACATCTCATCTCTTCTATTTTTAGATGGAAAGAAGAGAAATTCATGCCTGCTGAATTTCTCTTCTTCTTATTACTTATTTTTTCCAAGAAATTTTTCTCGAAAGAATTCAAGCTGATATTCCAATGTCAGTCGATCATTGAAATAAAATTCATTAGCATTTACTTCAAACACGCGATTGTTTTTGACAGCCGGTATGTTTTTATAAGTATCTGTTTCTTGGAAAGAGTTATCAGCATCCGAATACTTGCTGACAATTAAATAATCCCCTGCAAAATCCGGAAGCACTTCAGTCGATAAAGCATAATAACCTTGTTTTAAAGCTTTTTCTTCCACTTTTTTAGGCATTTTTAGCTTCATGGCTTGGTATAAAATTTCTGTTCCTCTTCCCCAGTTGTTCCCAAACACATATAATTGCTTATCAAAACTTTCAATGACTGAAACAGTTGCATCTTCTCCAATTTTCGCGCGAATTTCTTCTCCTGTTTCTTCAGCTCTTTTTTTGAAATCCTCGACCCACTCTCTTGCTTCTTTTTCCTTATTTAAAAGCTTGCCGATTTCTATATGCTGTGTTAAATAATCGACTTTTCCATAAGTAAACGTAACAGTAGGCGCTATCTTTTTCAGTTTATCTACATTTTTAATCGTCGATAATCCGATGATTAAATCCGGATTTAGTTCAATGATTTTTTCTAAATCTTCATCAGATACTTCTGCAACATCTTTCAATTTGTCTTTCCAGCGCGGATTCATTTTTGACCATGAATCAACACCAACGAGATTTACTCCTAAAGACATCACATCTCCGGCAAATGACGAGAGAACAACGACTCTTTTAGGATTAGCCGGGACTTCAACAGGACCGTTTTCCGATTGATATGTAATCGTTTCAGGTTTTTCTTCTTTCTTTTCAGCGCTGTCTTCCTTTTTATTACCACAAGCGCTAACTATGAGAACCAACAAGAACAGAATTGGAATAAGACGTTTTTTCATGTTTTTCTTCTCCTTTTATTAGATTGTACGTGATGCATATTGGTTTATCTGTTCGGGGATCCCGTCCTATTACAGCATCAATTTGAAATACTTCTTTCAGCACGTTGCAGTCGATTACTTCGTCACTCGTCCCGGCTTTGATAATTTGTCCGTCTTTCAACGCTATAATATAATCGGCAAAACGAGCTGCTTGATTGATATCATGAAGCACCATGACGATTGTCCGCCCCTGCTCTTTGTTTAACTGCTGTAGAAGCTCTAGTACTTCAAGCTGATGCGCCATATCTAAATAAGTGGTCGGTTCATCCAAAAAGATGATGTCCGTTTCTTGAGCGAGCGCCATCGCTATCCAGACACGCTGTCTTTGACCGCCTGACAGCGCATTGACTGGCTGGTGTTTAAAATCGGCCGTTTTCGTAACTTCTAAAGCCCAGTTTATGACCTCAAGATCTTTTTTTGTTAATCTGCCGAAGCCTTTTTGATATGGGTAGCGGCCGTAAGATACAAGCTCTCCAACGGTAAGGCCGGCTGGACTTTCTGGTGATTGAGGAAGTATGGCCATTTTTTTCGCCAGTTCTTTCGTATCCTGCTTTAAAATACTCTCGCCATCAAGAATAATTCGACCGGATTGGTGCGGAATAATCCGAGTTATTGCTTTCAACAAAGTGGATTTTCCACAGCCGTTGGAACCGATTATCGTTGTAATTTTTTTATCTGGAATTTCAATTTTCATATCTTTCACAATCAGTCGATTGCCATAGGAAATTTGTAAACGATCTGTGTATAGGCGGATCATGGAAAACCTCCAATTTATTCCAAATTGATAATGATTATCATTTTCTTATACAAATATAATATAATACCACCCTTTCTCCTTGTCAATTATCATTTTTTTAAGAGAAAGAAGAAACCCGGCCTCCAAAGCCGGGTTTCTCGTCCGAATGTGTAACAAAGGGGGAGCGGGGGTTTAGCCGCGATGTTTCACTTCAAGACGTCTGTGAACTACTTCGTCTTACATTTATAATGATAATGATTATCAATATCGATGTCAACACTTTTTATAAAAAAATTTTTCAAAACAAAATTTCCTTTAATAGAAAAAACCATAACGCGAAGTTATGGCTACCAAGTAGTTGAAAAGCTAATATAAAAAATATAAAAAAGCGCGAATGCAATCAGCACGATATAAGCAATAAAAATCGGATTTCGAATATACGGGCGCTTTTCAACTTTTTCGCTTACTTCTGTATCATACTCACTTTGCCTTTTTTCCATCTGGCTGCCCACTTGTAACGTATAAAACAGGCCAACAAGCAAAACTAACAAAAAAACACCGCCGAAGATCAAATTCGTAAATTGCATAAAAACCCCCCTTTTTCTCTATTATTTGAGAAAAAAGGGGGGTTTATTCAAAGGAGACCGTCTTGTTCATATAAATAAGAATATGGAATATCGATAAACAAATAATGATCGTCATCAAGCGGATAGGAAAACGTGCGGATCGTCTCCCCTGTTTCGATATCACTATACAAATCACTTAAAAACCCTTTTTTGTTGACGCGCATGCGAATAATATTTTCTAAAAAGTACGGGCGCCAGCTCCAATTTTTCATATAATATTCTTTTTGAAAAATCCATCGGTCTTCTTTTCGGAAAATATTTCCTGACTTTTGAAACCCGTTTTCATCACAAATATAAATACGAAAGCTCATGTCGCCAAGCTCTTCTGCTAAATGGGTAATTAATTCGTCAAATTGGCTGACAGCTTTTTTATATTTGTTCACTAGTTGTGACACCCGCTGATGAAACTGGTCGGAATATGAATAAAGTGTTTCAAGCTTTTTCTTTTCAAATTGAATGAAATGGTTGAATTCCTGCTGCAGTCTTTCTTTTAGAACACATCGATCAATAAATTCTCTTTCCGGATAATGAAGATAATATCCTTGATAATATCTTCCGCCATTTTTCCACGCATATTGCAATTGAAAGTTTGCCTCGATGTCTTCATATAAAAGCGTCGCACCGATTTTGCGCGCAAGTAGTGAAATCGAAAATAAAACATCGAAATACGATTGGCTGGGTGAAGCTAATTTTAATGGCTGCAAATCGATTTTCAAAATATCAGGAGATAATAACCCAATGCGGTCCAAATTGCTCGATTCTTTCCCAATATTGTCAATCGCAATTTTGATTCCGTAAGTCCGGTAATAAGTGAGCAAATGATGGAGCTGTTCGATATCTCCTAAATAATTGTGTTCCGTAATTTCCAGAACAATCCGGTTTAAATCAAGCCCTTTCTCTTTTTCTTCCAGCAGCAAATTTAAAAAGCTTTCGCCGTGATCGATCATAAGCAGATTTGGATCCCTGTTTATAAAAATGAGAAGATCATCATCCAGTTCTTTCATTTCCTCCAATGCTTTTTTGACGACTGTATCATCTACTTCCATTCGGTATTCTTCAGGGATCGAATCATCATGGAAAAAAAAGCCTAAGCTTTTGTATTCCCCTTCCATATGAATTCTGCCTAAAATTTCGTAGCCAATCACCTTTTGTTCATCTGCGCTAAAAATCGCCTGATAATAAGGCACAATTTTTTCGGTATTGGTTATGACATCTAGTGGGTCCATGGGCATCTCCCCGCTTCTTGTACTCTCATATGATACATGATTATAGCATTATTTGGAACATTAGAAAATGTTGAAGAACCGTTTTTGCGCATTTGCTACATTCCCATTTTTACATAATTGGAATGAGGCCCATCCTGGATGCAACGGTTGGCCTCTCAATTGATTTTATGTTTTGCGCCCGCTTCCACAATCAACAAAGTAGTTTGTTTTTTCAATGACCATGCAAGCAGAAAACCGAGCAATAAAAGAACAGAGAGCAGAAACATTCCGTTTGCAAATGAAAAATAGCCGAAAATCATCGGACCGAAGGAAAACAAAGTAATTTGAGTGTTCTGGCTAAAATACCGATAGAGATATACAGGAATGAACGAAAAACAATTAACGGCATTAATCTCAACAATTTACAATCTGTTTGAACGAGTTTCATCAAGGCTTCAGCACTGCTGCTCCGATCTACGACTTTGCAAATGAAGTGATTACTTCCATAAGTATGACGGGTCCAGATAAAACTATTCATCAAAATGACTTTTTTCTACACGGAGAAAATCGTCTAAGCAGAAAATATATTCAAAAGGATGGAGTTTTTCACTTGCTGATTCGAATAGGGGATTTTGAGGTGTCCTCTAAAATTATTTGAATTAGTTATTCAACATAAACGAATTTACTTTTTCTTTTTATCAATTTCAAAACTAGACTGTTGATTTTTATTGGTTTTAAATGAATCAGTATCATCATTTCATTAATAATCATTGACTCATTATTATTTTTTTCCATATCTTTTCATTCAATAGGTTTTATGAAGATATTTGTCATTACTAATACCTTCTCTTTGCAAATTTTTTATTTTATTTTTTGCTCTATCTTTCAAATGCCTGTTATTAATTTTGCTTTATTAATAAATCTTCTTGCATCATTTCCTCTTACAATAGGTTTTTCCCTTAAAGTGACACCATTTTAATCCTCCTTCCTTAATAGCAATTTTACTAGAAATTTAAATCATTACATAGCTGCCCTTTATGTTTTATGAAAATTACACCATTCATTTCTCAATTCCTAAAGACTTTCTCGCTCCAGCAGAAGAGTTAAACCTTTTTCATCATATTTTCCAAATGATTGTTTTAATGTTGTCCATAGATGATAACAAAATAGTTAATCAGAAAAAACGTGCATGTGAAGATTTGTCAAAAAACATTAAACAAGATGTTGAAAGTTTTATGTTATAATTTTTTCGATTGCTATAAAAACTGAAATGGTTGGTAAGAATGAATAAGTTGACAAGAAGACAATTTTTAAAGCATTTTTTCTGGACGGCTGCGTGCAGTTTATTCGCGAGCAGCGGTTTATACATCTACTCAAGATATATTGAACCGGGAAGACTAGAAATAAAAAAAATAAATGTTTCTCATCCAAAAATACCAAAAGGTTTTGATGGTTTGAAAATTGTTCAATTCAGCGACACACATCTAAATAACGACTTTACAATTGCAAATCTGGAACGGATCGTCAATCAAATCAATCGTCTAAACCCGGATATAATTGTTTTTACTGGTGATTTAATCGATGAGCCGAACAGTTATCCCGCTGTGCATCAGATTGCCCCGATTTTAAAACGCCTCCGTGCCGACTTCGGAAAATTTGCAATTTATGGAAATCATGATCACGGCGGATACGGCACTGATGTTTATCGCAATATATTACAAAATGCAGAGTTTCATTTACTGCAAAATGAAAAAAAAGAGATACAGCTGATTGACGGAAGCAAATTGATTGTCGCCGGCCTTGATGATGTCATGCTTGGAAGACCTGATTTTCATCAAACAATGGGCAATATTGACAAAAACTATTTTGCTATTCTTTTAGTCCATGAACCTGATACAGTGCTTCAAGCAAAAAATTACAATGTTGATCTCCAATTATCTGGACACAGCCATGGAGGACAAGTAAAAATCCCTTTTATAGGTCCGCTTTACACGCCTCCTTATGCAAAATCCTTTTCGGAGGGCTTTTATACTGTTGATCATACGAAGCTTTATGTCAATCGCGGGTTGGGCACAACTAGACTGCCCTTTCGTTTTTTGGCAGTTCCAGAAATCACCTTGTTTACATTATATTCCAAATAATCCTCTCTTTTAACCGGCTTAAAAGTACTTGGCTTTCATTTCTCTAACCAAAATATGAAAAAAAGATGTTCATATTGAATTAGGTAAATTATAATAGCTACTGTAAGTGTCAGTTAAGGGGAGTCGCAATGGATATTTTTAAAAACCGCAATTTTGTCAAATTGTTTTTTGCAGCGCTTGCTTCACAAATGGGTTCAACAGTTGGCAATATGGCGTTTGCTTTTTATTTGTTGGAGCATTTTAGCAGCAAACCTTATTACGCAACTATTGCTGAGCTGATGTATTCTTTGCCGACTGTATTTGTTTTTGTCATTGTCGGTGTAGTAGCAGACCGCTTCGATCGAAAAAAGGTGGCAGAGAACTGCGACTGGATTCGTGCAATTATGACTGCATGTTTGTTTTTCGCCTTATTTACAAATTCGATTCCGCTCATTTTTTTCATCTTGTTTTTGCGGAGTGCTGTCACGAAATTTTTTTATCCAGCCGAATCCAGTTTAGTACAAGCTATTTTGCGAAAAGATCAATATGCGCAAGCTTCAGGTTTGAATCAAGTACTTTTCAGCATTTTTTTAGTGTTTGGTGTCGGATTAGGGGCATTGGCTTATCGAACAGTTGGAATTCATGGGGCCGTATTGGTTGATTTAATAAGCTTCGTTCTTTCCGCCTTGCTCATTCGCTCGTGTAAAATCCCTAAATCAGCAAGGCTACCAAACGGTCGAGTGTCATGGAAAGGTTTACATATATCATCCGCTGTTTCCGACTTTTTGGAAGGTATTCGGTACATTTTACATAATCGGCTTTTATCGCTCATTATTTTTGGTTTTTTCATTTTCGGCTTTGTTCAAGGAAGTTTTGCCGTTCTTCCGTTATTTACAATGAAATATGAGCTGGCACCGAATTCTTATGAAATGTATTCATCTTTATTTGCCATTTTTCTCGGTGCGGGTCTTTTAGTCGGCAGTACAGTTTCAACATTTTTTGCTAAAAAAATAAAACCGTTTCCAATGTTTGTTACACCGATATTTTTGACAAGCATTTTTGTTTTTCTCCTTGGTTTTGTGGATGAAGTAGAATTTTACTTGTCGATTATTTTTTTGATCGGCATGTGCATCGGTCCTGTGAACGTAGCAATTGGCGGTTGGATTCCGAATATCGTTCATCCAAAGCTAATGGGACGTGTCAGCGGATGGATCGACCCGTTAATGATGTTTGCGCAGTCTGCTACGCTTTTATGTATTGCACTATTGTTTCCAAACATCATTCGAAACATCGATTTACTTTATTACGGTATGGCTCTTATCATTCTTTTCGTCTTTTTCTTTTATATGATCTTGATGCCGAAATATTTAAACGAAAAACGGCATCGGCTAGGTAAAAACACAATCAAATCGGTTTTATAACAAAAATGTGTTTGACAGTCAGACTTATACTCCCAATCATGTGGATCATAGTGGATGAGAATTCACCCTACAACCGCATTGATTGGGAGTTTTTTTGTGATATTCGTTTGAAGGAAAGTGATAATAATAAACTTTACCGAAAAAATTCATCATTAGTTTTGCTTCTACCCTCAAGAAAACTTCTACTAAACGTATAACAAGCAAAAAAGGGGGTTCTAATAAGTCGTTTTTACGGCTTATTGACACCCCCATTAATGTTTTAGAAACGTTGATATATCGGTGTTTATGATTTTTTGTTTTCAATGGCGATTTGACTTTCTGGACACCCCCTCCCTATCATGCTCCGAAAGAAATTCGAATCTTTTACAGAATGTGAAATAAATAAATAAATAAATGAATGAAATCAGCCCCGCTGCCAATAAATTATAAAAGATGACCCCGGCTCCATACCGAGATCATCTCTTAACCGTTTAGTCCCCTGATCAAACTGCCCACTCGACGCCCATTTTAATTATGCCGAGCATGGTCAATGGTTTGCTCTAGTATTTTTTTTACATGCTCATCATCATGTGAATAGTAAACGGTCGTTCCTTCCCTTCTAAATTTGACTAAACGCAAATTTTTTAGAAACCTCAATTGATGGGACACGGTTGATTGCAAAAGCTCAAGCTCGGCAGCTATTTCATTCACAGAACATTCTTGTTTTTCCGCTAGTAAATGTAAAATCCGAATTCTAGTCGGATCCGATAACGCTTTAAACGTTTGCGACACGATAAAAAGCGTTTCTTCGTCTATATCTAGAAATTCCTCTTTTCCGCTCATGACCCACCCTGCTTTCTAAAATATTTCATAATAACTATTATAGGCATAATTAATAGACTGTAAAAACTGGTTGCATTTTCTATTCATGAAAGTATAATGTAAATAAAGATTACGGAAAATAATGAAAAAGGAGAGACATCATGGACGATATCAGTCATTATAAGCTACGGGATGAGACGCCGGAAAATATAGCACGAGCCATCTATGTTGTCAATCGGCATGCAAAAACAGCGCCAAATCCTAAATATTTATATTATTTAAAAAAGAAGGCGCTGCAAAAACTGATCGCTGAAGGAAAAGCAACAAAGAAAGGACTGCATTATTCAAAAAATCCAAAATTAAGCAAACAGCAGTCAGATGTTCTGGTGTCGGCAGGAAATTATTATTTTCATATGCCTCCTACAAAAGAAGACTTCCAAAACCTTCCTCACTTAGGTTCCTTAAATAATTCATACCGAAACCCGAAAACAAATCTATCATTGTCAAAGGCAAAAAATTTATTGGAGTATTATATCGGTATGGATAAAGCGAATCGACCGCTTTCTTCTCCCAAACGGTTCCATCGTCATACATATCAAAAACCGGTGTTTAAACGATTAGGCGAACGGTATGATTGAGTAAAAAGAGAGGCTTATTCAGCCTCGTCTTTTAATTCATCATCTTCTTCATTTTTAAATAACAATTCATCGATTTGCTCAATTAAGTGATGGACCTCAGGTTTGCTAATTTGGGCATTTGCACCTACCTGTTGTCCTTTATGTTTTAAATCATTCGTAATCAATGAGGAAAAAATCACAACCGGAATATGATCCAGCTCTGGATTTTCCTTAATTCGCTTCGTCAAATGCAATCCGTCAAGCTGCGGCATTTCGATGTCCGTAATGACTAAATCAACACGCTCCTTAACCGGTTCGCCTTCATTTACAATATTCTCTAAATAGTCCAGTGCATCCTTGCCGTTTTCAAAAAACTCAATCTGTTGAAATCCCGCCTCCGTCAATGTGTCGTTCAACAATCTGCGCAACAGCGGGGAATCCTCGGCAACGACAATTTTTTTATCAGATCTGTCCCTCTTTTCCAGTTTTTTCGCTTTTTCCTGCTGGATTCCGGACTCAGGATTAATTTCAACAACGATTTTTTCAAAATCAAGCATTAAAATCATTTCGTCTCCCATTTTGACAACGCCGGTAATTTGAGTTTCCAATCCTTGATACATTTCAGAAGGCTTTTCAATTTGCGACCAAGACACACGGTGAATTTGGGTTACTTGATGGACGCGAAACACAACTTTTTGTTGGTTAAATTCCGTTACTATCAGCTTATCTTTTTCGCTGGGCTCGCAATTCGGATCGCCGATCGCCTTCGGTACGTTAACTACCGGGAGCACTTCTCCTCTTAATTCAATAATTCCTTCAACGTATGGATGGACGTGAGGCACGCTCGTTACAGGAAGAGGCTGAATGATTTCTTTTACTTTCATCACATTTATACCGAATTTATTCGAGCCGACGAGAAACTCTACAAATTCCAACTCGTTCGTACCGCTTTCAAGCAAAATTCCCTTTTCGTTCATATCTTTCTTCCTTCCGTCTAATATTTGCGAACGTTTCTTCTTCACTTTTTTATATCGGTTTTATTCTTTGTTCATTTAATACTTCTTTCGCTACAAATCGATGGGAAATAAGTCTGAACAGCGTTACTCACAAAACGTAAATGATACATTTTATTTCGACAAAGACGACTTGATTTCCTTTTTTTATAAAAAACTTTTATGTAGGTCAAACACCTTAAAAGTGAAGTTGCATATGTTATGGTGAACAACTGAAAAGTGAAAGGAGCATGAACGTGTATCCATTCTATCGACAAATCCTCCCGGGAGTTCAACAGCCAGAATTTTTTCCGGGATTTCCAGGGATGGGTGGAGGATTTCCTTCGTTTCCTCCTACGGGGACTGGTCCCGGTTTCCCTCCATTCGGCCCTCCTGGAATCGGCGGAAGTCCGAGTGACGGTTTTGGACAGCAGCAAGGACCGCCTTCAGGACCGCCTCCAAGTTTTATTCCTCAAGAATCACCCGGAGTCGGAACATTTGCAGTTGATCCCGGAGGCATTAGAAGATGTTTACATCGTTTTACATTTATCCGATTAACAAACGGCAGAAGCTTCTGGTATTTCCCTGTGTTTGTAGGACAAAGGTCCATTGCCGGGTGGCGCTGGAGACCTCGCCAAAATCGATGGGAATATTTCGGCATTGATTTAAACAGAATCTCTTCCTTCTCATGTTTTTAAGATGACACTCGGGGCAGTCTAATAAGTCGTTTTTGGCTTATGGACGCCCCTTTACTATTTTAGAAACGTTGATATATTGTTTTCAACCGATTGGACTTTTTAAACATCCGCATGCTAGTCACCTATTAAACCGGTATTTTTATCGGGATCAACAGGGTTGTAAATGGATTGAAAAGCAAGATCTACAGCTGATTTAGCCGTTTTAGCGAACTGAATTTCGACTGTTCTCCGCTCATCTAAATAACAGCCTTCAAAGGCGATTTGCTTCACGGTGTTCGACCATCCTCCTGAATTTTCAACGATGATGACACGTTTTTTGTTCATATATGCGGCAGACAATTCTCCAAGCGTTCCATTTCCTCCTCCAATCATAATGATGGCATCTGCGGAATGAACAAGCAAAACGCTTCTGTAATCAAAACCTAATCCAGTATTAATCGGAATATCAATAAATTCGTTTGCTGCCTGTTTGTCGTCTCCAGCCAAAATACCTACGACAAGGCCGTTTGCTTGTTTGGCCCCTCGTGAAACTGCCTCCATCACTCCGCTTCCGCCGCCTGTCAAAAGAACAGCTCCTCTTTTAGCAATTTCTGAACCGATTTCTTCAGCCAGGAGGCGGACATGTTCCGGAATCAAGCCGGATTGACCAATTACTGCAATTCTCTCCATCATAAGCCTCCATTTCAAATTTTTTGCTGTTTTATATTATAGAACGAAGCTTGTGAACAGCTTGTATTGCTGTCACTGTTTAGCCTTTTATAAAAAGAGTTCCTTTTGATTGTTTACCTTACAAAAGAATTTGAGGGGGCGCATACTGAATTTTTTCTTACTCTCGCCTTTGTTTTCCTTTTTAGCTTCTATGTATGCTTGTCAAGTCTTTCAAAACCGCTGTATCGATAAATTGAAAGAGCAATTTTCCGCCTTTCATTGTTAAATTTTGCACTCTTCAAGTTTCTTTTTTATAATGTGCAAAAACTTACCCATCCTATTTTTTACGAAGCAGGCCGCATTTTTTGCCCGCTACAATTTTGGACCTTTATGAAACCGGAACCAACCCATTTTATAAAAAATATAAAGCATTCCTGTTCCGATGAGAGCCATGACTCCTAATACAATATAATAGCCATACTTCATTTTCAGCTCGGGCATATATTCAAAATTCATTCCATAAATTCCTGCGATAAACGTAAGAGGCATAAAAATAGACGAAATAACCGTCAATGTCATCATAATCGTATTCATCCGGTTTGAGTTGTAAGATAAATAGCTGTCCCTTATATCAGCCGCAAGCTCCCGATTTGCCTCCGTCATCTCGACAAGCTTGAGTAAATGGTCATAAACATCATAAAAATACAAATCTTCCTCCTTCATTTCGTTCAGCCTGTTGGACGAGATGATCCGGTACATCAAATCCCGCATCGGAATGATTGTTCTTCTTATTTTTGATAATTGAGACCTGATGGAAAAAAGCTCTTTCATTAACTCATTGATCGATTTGTTTTTATTGTTTTCCTCAATTTGATTTAATAAATCTTCCAAATGGTACACGGGCGGAAAAAAATCATCAACGAGCTTATCAGTCAATTGATGCATGATTTTCATAGGCCCTTTTTTTAAAGAATCGTCTTTTTTGATTCTCAGCCAAATGTTGTTTAGATCTCGAATGGCATTTTTGTGAAATGTGACGATTCCTTTTTCGTTTACAAATAAGTCAAGCTCTTCCGGTTCCAGCGTCTGTTGATGAATTCCGTGCAACACAACAAACATATAAGAGTCATAAAAATCTATTTTCGGCCGTTCAACATTTTCGACACAATCCTCAATGGACAAAGGATGAAAATGAAAAAATTTCCCTAGCAATCTAATTTCATCTTCCGTCGCCTTGTAAAAATCGACCCAGTACCAAAGAACTTCCTTTTTTCGAATCTCTTTTAATGCCACATCATATTTAGCTTCCAAATCAGTTGTAATGACTAATGTTCGTATCATAGACATCACACTTTCTAAATTTTTTTGGACATAAATTTAGTTTACCAATAAAAGCTTGGGACAAACATGATAAAATATAAGACGACACTTATTAAAGCAGGTGATTTGTATGGAACATTTGATTAACCAAAATGTAAAAAACATTGCGATTTCCGGCATTCGAGCTTTTTTTAACATCGTTTCCAACTATGACGATGTCGTTTCGCTAACGATTGGCCAGCCTGACTTCCCAACGCCTTCACATATAAAAGAAGCGGCAAAACAGGCAATTGATGACAACTATACAACGTATACGCATAATGCAGGATTGATCGATGTAAGAGAAGCAGCATGCCAATTTGTACATAAAAAATATCATCTCTCCTATGATCCTGGTTCGGAAGTGATTGTTACAATCGGGGCCAGCCAGGCGATTGATATAGCGCTTCGAACGATTTTGGAGCCCGGAACGGAGGTAATGCTGCCAGGTCCTGTTTATCCGGGGTATGAGCCAATTATTCAATTGTGCGGAGCAATACCCGTTTATGTTGATACGACAAAAAACAAATTTAAATTAACTGCGGATTTGATTAAACAAAATATAACAGAAAAAACCCGATGCATAATTTTGCCTTACCCGTCCAATCCGACAGGCGTTACATTCACTGCAGAGGAGCTGATAGAGATTGCCGATGCCGTTCGCGGGAAGGATATTTTTATTTTAGCGGATGAAATTTACAGTGAATTAACGTATGACGCACCTCATACCTCGATCGCTTCTTTTTTGCGGGAGCAGACGATCGTCGTCAATGGACTGTCCAAATCGCATAGCATGACTGGATGGCGGATCGGATTTCTTTTTGCGCCGAAAGATATCACAAAACATATGTTAAAAGTGCATCAATATAATGTTTCATGCGCTTCGTCGATCTCTCAAAAAGCTGCTTACAACGCTTTAACGGAAGGGTTTCATGATGGTCAAATAATGAAAAAAGAATATGAAAAACGATTGGAGTACGTATACGGTCGTCTCGTTGAAATGGGATTTGAGGTTGTTAAACCAAGCGGAGCCTTTTATTTATTTCCTTCGATTCAATCATTTGGACAAAGCTCTTTTGATTTTGCTTTGGAGCTGGTTGAGAAGGCTGGTGTTGCGGTCGTCCCGGGGAGCGCTTTTTCCAAATTTGGAGAAGGGTTTATCCGCATCTCTTACGCTTACTCGACAAAAGAGCTGGAAAAAGCTTTGGACAGGCTTGAGCATTTTGTGCAACTGAAAAGAAAATAGAAAAACAGTGCGCTTTTAAAGCACTGTTTTTTGTTTTGGCAACTTAATTGTGAAAACGGTGCCTTTTTCGCTGCTCGACACATCGATCGTGCCTTTATGATTTTCAACAATTTTATATGTGATCATTAATCCTAGACCTGTTCCTTTTTCTTTTGTCGTTAAAAAAGGCTCCCCTAATCTTTCTAGCAGCTCTTTCGGTATCCCCTCTCCTTCATCTTTTATTTCAATCACAATGGAAAAATTTTCAGATTTAGTAGAAATTGTAACTGTTCCTCCATTTGGCATTGCTTCAATTGCATTCTTAATGAGATTGATAAAAACTTGCTTCAATTGGTTTTTATCGCAAACAACTTCTTGAATCTCATCAGAAAATTTTTTCTCAATCACAATATTTCTTAATATTGCTTCCGTTTCCAGCAGTGTAACAACTTCGCGTAAAATCGTTTTGACATTTGCTTTTTCAAAAACCGTTTCTTGCGGTTTCGCAAGCATCAGCAATTCACTCAAAATCATTTCAATTCGATTCAGCTCTGAAAAAATGATTTCAAAATATTGATTATCTTTTTCGATTTCACCATGCATCAGCTGTAAAAAACCTTTTATTGCTGTTAACGGATTGCGTATTTCGTGGGCGATACCTGCTGCCAGCTGCCCTGCAACAGAAAGCTTTTCAGAGCGAATCATCAATTCTTCCGCATGTTTATGTTCAGACAAATCTCGTAAAATTATTTGAACCGCCGGTTCGCCAAAATATGTTGTCGGAATGCAAACCATTTCGGTATGGACAATTTTTTTCGAATATGTATACCAGCTTTGCTTGGTCACGATTGTTTCCGTTCTTCCGTTCGTTATGTCATCTAATTGATCTTTGACATGCTGATGATATTCCGGGTGTAAAAAATGATAGATGCTTTTGCCCAATACGTCCGGATAATCTTGCGCACCGAAAAGCTTGATCCCCGACTCATTCATAAAAACCCATTTATCATTATGAATCACTGCAATTGTATCGATGGAATTTTGAATCAGCCTTTGATACTTTTCACTGCTTTGCTGCAAAATGCTTTGGTATATTTTTTTGGATGAAATATCGGTAATGACAAGCAGTTCTGCTTGTTCGCCTTTATATGATATAAGCACGCTCTTCAACTCAACATAGATCTTGTTCCCGTCCAAAGATGTCCAAATTTGTTCTAAAATTCCGCTATCAATTCCTTTGTGAAGATTTTCAATCGTTTCATGGACAGATTCGTGAAACATTTTGTCAATAAATTGGAAAACCATTTTTCCAACAATATCTTCACTGCTAGTCGCCACAAGCAGCTTAACAGCAGCCGTATTAGCATATTGAACTTTCCCTTTTTTTGAAATTATGAGCGGGCACGGAAGCTCGTGCACAAAATCAAGAGCACCGTCAGCACGTATCGGATTTACTTCTTTGGGAACTTCATCTATCTTGTCATCCGCCGAAGTGACAGCAAACTTTAAGACAAATTCTCTTTGATCCTTGTTCAAATGATTGTATATAACATCAACTGACGTTTTCATCCAAATATAGGATCCATTTTTCTGCAAAAAACGGAAGGAACAAGGAAAGATATCATCTCCATGATATAAAAAGCTTTCAAATATATTTATATCTTCTACATGCAAGTATTCTGAAAGATTGGAACCGATTAGTTCTTTTTGTTTATATCCGAGCACTTTCAAACAATTTGAGGAGATGTATTCAAAATAGCCTTCATTAGAAATAATCGAATAAATGATTTCTGTTTGATTGTGCACACCCTTTTGTATTTGTTGACTCATCCCTGGCCCCCCTATTACTACCCTTTCCAGAAAGAAAAAGTCTATCTTGCTCATTGACCTGCTACTTTTTGTCCACCTAAAATTTTAATATAGTTTTACAAAATAAACATCTAAAAATGTGTCAATCTTACTATTTAAAATGTTTTTTCGACTTTTTCCACTGCATTTCCTTCCCTATAAAAAATATGTATGTATCAACATTTTAAAAAATACTGGCCAAAAAAGGGCTAGTTTTTTTTGTCTTATGCGGATTTTTCGGTTATTTTGCGGTTTTTGCGCTTCCCTCAGGTTTAACAACGCACCGGAGGCATGCAAGAGGTGGTATGAGCTTTACCGATTTTGCGGCCATGTGCGGTTTTTGCGCTTTCTTCGGGTTTCACACCATTCGGAGATATGCAGATAGGACAAAAGTTTGCGGTTTTTGCGGCATGTGCGAATTTCGAACCGTTTATCGAAAAATCTTTATGCGAATGCGGCATCGTTCAATTTATATGAATGGTTTTCGATAACTAATAGAAAAGCCATCGCTCGTTAAAAAGCGACGGCCCTTCTATATAATTTATTTTTTATTGCTCGTCATCATTTGATTTTGCATTGGAATTTCCGGCGTATTCTTTCTGTAAATCGATGTATGCTTTTACAATATCTCTCGCTATACGTTTATTCACATCTTCGCTTCCGGTTCTTTTTGTCCAAGGGACGACAACACTGAAAGCAACCTGCGGATCTTTGGCAGGATAATAGCCGATAAATGTTAAATTATAAACGTCTGTCCCCCAGTATTGGCGCTTCGTACCATAATAAGTCGTTTCCGCTGTTCCGGTTTTGCCCGCAACATTTAATCCATGTAACTGAGCGTAAGCTGTTCCGCGTCGAGTATTCGTCACTAGATAAAAGCCTTGTTGGACGCGTTGAATATCCTCTTCCGTATTGTTTATTCGGTTTAACACTTTTACCGGCATTTCTTGAGCAATCGGTCCGAGCCCATCGTCAGTCGGTTCAAGAATTTCTGTTACAAGCCGCGGCTTAACACGGTATCCGCCATTTGCAATCGTTGAAACATATTGGGCCATTTGCAGCGGTGTGTACGTATCAAACTGACCAATGGCAAGGTCAAGCAATTTCCCTCTGTCAGTTCCAGGATCAGATTGCTGCCCTGCGGACTCCTGCGGGAGATCAATCCCTGTCGGAACCCCTAAACCAAATTGGGCATAGTAATTCCGCATCTTTTGAAAATCTTCGTCTTTAGCTGGAAAACTTCTTCCCGGATAATATTGTATACCAGCAATTTTCATAGCGATATGGAACATATAAACGTTTGAACTTCTTTGCAACGCTGTTAGGTCAGATACAGCCCCCATATTTTGATAAGAAGATTTTTCCGGAGTCCCTTTTAAACGAATTGGTGCGTCATAAAAGACGGTTCCGTGTCTAAGACCAAATTGATATCCTGCTAAAACTGTCGCACCTTTAACGGTAGAACCCATTTCATATTGCGTCCCAAATGCACCGTAATCAAAGTTCAACATCTCTCCTGAATCGTACATTCGTCCGACCATCGCCAAAACGTCTCCTTTATACGGATCCATCATGACAACGAAAGCGCGGTCAACTAAATAATTTCCACGTCCTCTTGCTGCTTTGATCTGCTGATCAACAATTTTTTCAATTCTTTTTTGCAGTTCGATATCGATGGAAAGTTTTAAATCGAATCCTCTTCTGCCGTCATCAATTTCCTTTTGTGAAATCGTATTTCCATCTTTATCAGATATATATTGAACTTTTGCTTTTCTTGGGTTTAGATAATCCTCATATTGCTGCTCCAAATAGCTTTTTCCAACTCGTTCATTTCGGGCATAGCCTCGAGCTACAAAAAATGATTTATTGTCTTCTGGTATCCCTTCTTTTGGAGATGAGATTTTCCCTAAAATCGTTTTAAATACGTCATCATAAGGGTACACCCTTTCCCAATCTGTGATGACATCGACACCCGGAAGATTTTCCAGCTGTTCCGCAACCCTTGAAACTTCTTCTTGGCTTAAGTTCGTTGCGACAATCTGCGGCTCATACGCATATCCGGATGAAAATTTCGTATATAGAGCGGCAAGCTCCAATTCTTTTGGATCCTTCTCGATTTTTTTAATTTCTTCTTCCGGAACCCGTTCAACCTGAAGTGGATATGTTTCCTTAGGTTCTAATTTTTTCTCTTTTTCCGTCAATAAGTTTTCTGCCTTTTTTGGATTTTTGGCTATCCAATAATCCCGCAAATCTCTTTCTCTTAGAAAAGATGTGTCGAGATCAATCAGCTGTGCTAATTTTTTTGCTGTTTCCAGCTTGTCTTTCGTTTTGGTCGTCTTCTCCACCGTATAGGTCACAGCAGGAACATTTTTGTTGTCTACAACGATTCTCCCATTTCGGTCAAACATTTTTCCTCTTGGTGCAGGATATTGCGCAACATTCACTTCTGTCCGGCTGACTTCTTTCGCATATTCTTCACCCTGAACAATTTGAACGATGCCAAGGCGGACGACAAGTGCGGCAAATAAAAGAAAAACGATAAAAAAGAAAAAATTGATACGAAAAATTCTCGCTTTCCTTTGCCGTTTTGTCTCAGAAGGAGTTGTTTCCGCTTCTTTTTTCACGAAGGAATCTTCCTTTCTTTTCTAATATAAATCATGTTTCAGTCGACTCATGAACTTGTAAATATATTGTAACATACATTACAAAGTTTTGTTTTCTATACAGATTGTCAACCCCTAATTCTTATCAATTTATAGACATTTTGCTTAATTTTGTCACTTCTTGAAGGAAGTATATCATATATTCCCTCGGTTGGAACCCTATAATTTCAACAATTACATGATAATGTTTATAAACTTAAAATCTATTATTTGTCAATGGAAGGAATAGACAAAAATATGACAAAAAACGCATGTTATGATAGTTTCGTAAATTACATGAACAAATTTCAAGGAGGTAGAAAACGCATGAAGAAATCTATTATTGCTTCTATTGCAGCAGCTGCCGCCATTTTCACTGCAGGCGCCGGCACAAATGCCAATGCAGCTGAAATTCAAAACCAACCAGTTCAAATCAAAAGCTACGTACAAGCTTTCGGACCTTATCATATAAACGAAGATCAATTGAAACAGCTCATTCAATCAGCTGATTCAAAAGAATTGCAAAATCTATTAAACAACTGTTTACAAAATTCAAGCATAGAAGCAAATAATGCTATAAAAGAAGCAATTAAAAGAAACATAAACCAGCCTGCGAACAAGCAAGCTGTGAAAAAACCAGCCCAAACTACTCAAAAAACAACTCAGCCAGCACCATCTGCCAATGACAAAGCAACCAACAACCAAACACCAAAACAATCACAAACCGCTTCATCCGTAAATGCATTTGAGAAAAAAGTAGTTGAACTAACAAATGCTGAGCGGCAAAAACAAGGTTTGAAGCCTCTTGTTTTAGATGAAGCTTTAAGCAAGGTAGCTCGTGAAAAATCTTTAGATATGCAAAGAAACAAATATTTTTCCCACACAAGCCCGACTTACGGATCTCCGTTTGACATGATGAAAAAGTTCGGCATTTCCTTCAGAACAGCAGGGGAAAATATTGCAATGGGGCAGCGTACTCCTGAAGAAGTTGTTAATGCTTGGATGAACAGCTCTGGCCACAGACAAAACATTTTAAATCCTAACTTTACTCATATCGGCGTTGGTTACGTAGAAAATGGAAATTACTGGACACAAATGTTTATTGGAAAATAATAGATCGGATAGTTCACTCATTTCAACTGTTCAAAAGGTGTGGGGGACATGCCCCCACATTTTTTTTGAAAATTAATTGCTGAGAAAAAGAAGAAGCTGACTAAAATTGTGTGACTTGAAAGAATGATGTGCGTTTTTATTTTTTCCACAGCTTATATAATGCATGTATTCCGCTATTTTCTTCTCCCATTTCAGCCAGTTTTTCATACAAGCTTCTCGCAAGCTCAAGCCCTGGTAGGTCTAATTCCATTCTTCTTGCTTCCTCTAAAGCAATGTCCATATCTTTTATAAAGTGCTTGACATAAAATCCAGGCTCAAATTGATTCGAAAGCATTCTCGGCGCATAGTTCGACAAAGACCAGCTTCCAGCAGCTCCGGAGGAAATGCTTTTCAACACCTTATCTGGATCCAGCCCCGCCCGAACAGCGTAGGCAAGCGATTCACAAACACTAATGATGCCGGCAGCAATCGCAATTTGGTTGCACATTTTTGTATGCTGCCCCGCACCAGCTTTTCCTTGATAAACAATATTTTTTCCCATTTTCTCAAAAATTTCAAAACATTCATCGAACGTCTCTTGATCTCCTCCGACCATAATCGATAGCGTTCCATTTTTTGCGCCGACATCTCCTCCTGAAACAGGTGCATCTAAAAAGGAAATGCCTTTTTCCTTTGATTTTTCGTATATTTTTTCGGCAAGCGATGGTTTTGTCGTTGTCATGTCAATACATATGGCTCCTGGATAGGCATTGGCTAAAATTCCATGTTCACTAAAATAAACTTCTTCAACATCTTTCGGGAAACCAACCATCGTGATAATAACATTCGCATCTTTTGCGAGATCTTTGATCGATTCTTTCCAAGCAGCACCTTGATTGATCAAATCTTCGGCCTTTTCTTTTGTCCGGGTATAAACCGTAAGCGGATAACCCGCTTCAAGCAAATGACGTGCCATGCTTTTTCCCATTACTCCAAGCCCAATAAAACCGATTGTTTTTTTTGACATATTGTTCACCCTTTCCCCATTTCAGTGTATACGGCTTAGTAATGAAACTGTTCTGCTATGAAACGCTTGCATTTCAGCTTTCAGTGCACACCCGATTAAATGGACTTTACTAAACCGCCGTCAATCAAAAAGGTTTGTCCAGTCATATATGTATTCAAGTCAGACAGAAGAAACAGCACATAGTTCGCAAATTCATTCGGTTCTCCGTAGCGATTGAGAGGAATCGCTTCCAAATATTTGTTCTTGATCTCTTCTTTCGGAATACCGAGCTTCGCTGCATTCCATTCTTCCAATTGATCAATCCGTTCTGTTGCAATTCTGCCGGGTGACGCCGTGTTAATTAAAATATTGTACTTTGCAAATTCTGTTGCTAACGTTTTCGTCAGCCCCACAATTCCTAAGCGAAACGTGTTGGATAAAATTAAACCCGGGATCGGCTCCTTCACGGAAGAAGAGGCAATATTTACGATTTTCCCTCCTCTTTGTTTCATATGCGGAAGAATCTCGCGAATGGTACGGATATAGCTGAGCAAGTTTAATTCAAAAGCATTTTGCCAATCTTCATCAGTCATTTGCTCAAATCCTCCTGCAGGGGGACCGCCAGCGTTGTTAACGAGTAAATCAATTTTGCCAAACTCTTTTATTGTCTGATTAACTAGCCTGCTAATTTCCTCTTTTGAAGTAATGTCTGTTTTAATAAAGGCTGCTTTTCCTTTTCCAAGCGCATTTAATTGATTTGCCACGTCTATTAGCTTTTCTTCATTTCGGCTTGTGATCATCACGTCGGCTCCTTCTTCCACAAGCCTTGTTGCAATCGCTTTACCTAATCCTTGACTTGATGCCAAAACAAGTGCTGTTTTACCTTTGAAACCGAAATCCATTGACATTCCATCCTTTCACCTTTTCTTTCATCTTATCATGATCTTATCAAAATGTGGGAACTTTCGTTTTACTCCCATTCTGAATTTTTAAGCGGCATAGAGCTTCTTTTGTTTGCTCAACACTGTCAAAGGCGGCTTGCGAAGGTGCGTTTAAGCTTGTCTTCTTTCACGCAGTAGTATGTCCAAAATTCAAATCTCAAAGGGAGCTTTAAACCCATGCTTTTTCTTGACATCAACTGTTATGATTTTCTTATCTGCCTGCTCATCTAGGTGAATTGCATTCAAATCAAAAATGAAGAAGGAGCTGTCCAGAAAGTCAAATCCCTATTGAAAACAAAAAATCATAAACACCGATATATCAACGTTTCTAAAACATTAATGGGGGCGTCAATAAGCCGTAAAAACGACTTATTAGACACCCCCTGCATATTTTTTATAACTTAAAGCGTTCTACTAAGCCTTTTAAGCGGTTGCTTTCTTCGCTTAACGATTCCGCTTTTTCCGCAACCATTGAGAATGCTTTGACTTGCTCGTTCGTTGTTGCACTGACTTCTTCCGCAGAGGCAGCTAGCTGCTGGGTTACTGCAGAAATATTTTCAATCGATTCGACGACTGTTTCTTTTTGCTCATTCATCCGATTGATCGCATTTAATGTTGATTTAATGGCATTAAGCAAATCTTCCATTTTAATTGCAATTTCATGAAACGCATTGCCTGTCACTTGAACAGCTTTGTTTTGTTCTTCATGAATTTTCTTAGAACGACTCATTGCATCGTAGGCATTTTTCGTTTCAATTTGGATTCCTTCAATCATATTTTTAATGTTTTCTGTCGCTTTTGCCGATTGTTCAGCAAGGTTTCTTACTTCCTCAGCGACAACTGCAAATCCTTTACCTGATTCACCTGCTCTTGCTGCTTCAATACTTGCATTTAAAGCGAGCAAGTTCGTCTGATCTGAAATTTTGGAAATGGTCGACACGATATCAGAAATTTTTTCAACTCGATCTACAAGATTTTGTAGTACGGATTGGACCATCTCAGATTCTTTGTCAGCCTCATTTGATTTTATTTGAAGCTCATTTAGCTTTTCTAAACCATTATAGCTGGCATTTTGTGATTCGTAAGATAAATTTTCGACATTTTTTACATCATTGTTTACTTGTTGAATACAATCTTCTAATTGTTTGATTTGTCCGTTTATAATTTCCGTACTGTTTGCCTGCTCACCTGAGCCTTTTGCAATTTCCTCAATTGCAACGGAAATTTCCTCACTTGACGCAGTAGCTTCTTCCGAAACCACGTTTAATGTTTGAGCAGATTGCTGCAGCTCCTTCACGGATCCGTCCAGATCGAGGAGAATTTGTCGGATGTTATCGGTCATCTTCGTAAAGCTATTAGCCAATTTCCCGATTTCATCTTTATTTTTCACTGTTAATGTTCCGGATAAATCCCCTTCAGCCATTTTGTCGGCGTTTTTAGCTAAAAGCAAAATCGGCTTTGAAATGCTTCTCGAAACAAAACTAGTGATGAAAAATGCCACAATCAATGCAGCAATAATAATGGAAACGTTAATGCTCCGGATTGTGCGGGCTGTTTGCTCCAGATTTGCATCCGAATAGACTACACCGATTTTCCAATTTAGTTCCGTGATCGTTTCAAAAATAATGGTTGAATCTTTTCCATTTTCTTTTATAGAAGCTATACCACGTTTTTGGTTTTTAATCGCTGCCATAAGACCGTTGTTTTTATATAAATTTTTTCCGGTCATTTTCGGATGAGCGATGGCAACTCCATTTCTATCAAGCAGGAATGTATACCCTCCAAAGCCAGCTTCCACTTGCTTAACAAATTCATTAAACGTTGTTAAATTAATATCAATTCCAATAACGCCAAGCAACACCCCATCCTTTGTAATGGCCTTTGAGGCGGTAACAACATATTCTCCTTTTTCCCCATCACGATAAGGCTCTGACCACGAAACAAAGTTTGGACTTGTTACAGCGCTTTTATACCAAGGTCGTGAATTGATTATCAAATCTTCCTTTAAGTTTAACTCAGGTTCTGCAGCAACAAGAGTCTTAGTGTTGGCTACATAGACAGACCGGACCAATTGATTAGCGCTTAAAAACGATTGAAACGTTTCCTTTACGGACTGTAAAGATTGATCGTCATTTTTTTCAAGCAGCTGTGCGATTTCCGGTTCATTGCTGAAAAGCAGCAAAATTCTTTCATATTCCTGCATCTGTAAAAGCAGGTTCTTTTTCGCTTGCTTAACAATCGATTGCCCCGTATGAAACGCATCTGATTTAATGTTCTTTTGAACAAAATAATCAGACGTGAAAAAAACAACCAAAAGTGAAAAAATTAACAATATGGTGATGAGCGCTGTCAATTTCCACTGAAGCTTTTTAAACATTTGTTCCATCTCCTACATAAATCTTTATTTAATAAAAATAATTAAGAAAACTTATACGTTTTCTAATGTATATATCGGCAATCTGATTTATCTTTTTACAAAATGAAACTAATTATCTTTTTCATATTTCCAATTGGCTTTGTTTTTGGGAGCGATCTTGCATAAAAAAAGCATAGGCTGCATGTGTTTCTTCTTAAAAAAAGATACCGCCGTAGCGGTGCCGGCTGTGAAAAAGAAAAAAAGTTTTAGCAAATTGGAGGAAAGTAACAAGAAGAGATTCGGATATCGAGGGCTTCAAATTTTTGCATTTGCAAACTTATCCTAATTTATATCGTGATACCCCGTCGTTTTAGTTGCTCAAACTACAAAAAGCTTTTTATGAACTGCAGCTGCTGTGTTTTGCTTTCTATCGTTTGCATCAAATTAGCTATACGCTCGCTGCAAATCATTTTTATATTTTGATGGACTTTATCGGGATAATAAAGCGGATGTAAAAATCAAAAAATGCTGATCTCAGCGTTTTTCATATTCCATTTTACTTAGAGCCGAAATTCTTTTATATTCACCTTCCGTAAATAAATCGGCTCTTGCATCAAAAAAAGAAGCCGATTCAGATTAAACTGATCGGCTCCTTATCTTTTATATTTGGAACGTTTTTTTAACAAAAGAAACGACTTCTTCCGTTGTTTGCATAGAAAGAACTTTTTCTTTAAAGCTTTCTGCTTCCTGTTTTGAAAGCTTTTTAATTTGTGAACGCGCAGGCAAAATAGATGTTGCGCTCATGGAAAATTCATCTAATCCAAGTCCAAGCAGAAGCGGTATAGCAATCGGGTCTCCTGCCATTTCTCCGCACATTCCAACCCATTTTCCTTCTTTATGAGCTGCATCGATCACAATGGAAATTAATCGGAGGATGGCCGGATTATACGGTTGATACAAATATGAAACCCGTTCATTCATCCGGTCTGCTGCCATTGTATATTGAATTAAATCATTTGTTCCAATGCTGAAGAAATCAACCACTTTGGCAAATTGATCCGCCATAACAGCAGTTGATGGAATTTCAACCATTATTCCAACTTCGATATCATCAGCTACTTCAATACCTGCTTGAACAAGTTTTTCTTTTTCTTCGAGCAGAATAGCTTTCGCTTGATGGAATTCATCGATTGTCGCAATCATTGGAAACATGATTTTTAAGTTTCCATATTTGCTTGCGCGAAGCAGCGCTTTAAGCTGTGTCCGAAAAATATCTTGCTTTTCTAAACAAAGGCGGATGGCGCGGAATCCAAGAAAAGGATTCAGCTCCTTTGGAAGATTCAAGTAAGGAAGCTCTTTGTCCCCGCCGATATCCAATGTACGGACAACAACAGGTTTTCCTTCCATTCTCTCAAGAACTGTTTTATATGCTTCAAATTGTTCTTCTTCTGTAGGCATTTGGTCTCGTCCCATGTATAAAAATTCCGTACGGTAGAGACCTATTCCTTCACCGCCGTTGTCAAGAACACCTTGTATGTCATTAGGCGTGCCAATATTAGCGGCAAGCTCGACACGATGTCCATCCTTCGACAACGTCGGCTCGTCTTTTAATTTAGCCCATTCCGCTTTTTGCTCTTCATATTTTTCTCTTTTCTTTTCATATTCGGCAATACAATCTTCACTTGGATTTATGATTACTTGTCCTTCAATCCCATCAACAATGACTAAAGCACCGCTTTCAATTTTGGCGGTAGCTTCCTTTGTTCCGACAACAGCAGGGATTTCCATAGAACGAGCCATGATCGCAGAATGGGATGTTCTTCCTCCAATATCAGTTGTAAATGCTTTAACAAAATTTTTGTTTAATTGCGCAGTATCAGAGGGTGTTAAATCTTCTGCAACAATAATGACTTCTTCATTAATTAAACTTGGATTTGGGATTTGAACGCCTAATAAATGGGCTATAACCCTTTTCGTGACATCCCGAATATCCGCTGCTCGCTCGCGCATATACTCATTTTCCATCGCTTCGAACATCGCAATAAATTGATCAGCTGTTTCCCTCATTGCAAATTCAGCGTTTACAGCTTCGTTTTCGATTTTCTCTTTGACTGGATTTAACAGCTCAGGATCGTTCAACACGAGCAAATGCGCTTCAAAAATCGCTGCTTTATCCGCACCAAGCCTTTCTTCTGTGCTGTTTTTAATTACCTCGAGCTCTGCTTTGGCGCTTTCGACAGATTGTTCAAAACGCTCAATTTCTGCTCGAATATTTTGTATTTCTTTTTTTGATACGGTTAAATCCGGCTCTTCTAGACGGTATGCCTTCGCAATAGCGATACCGTTTGATGCTGCAATCCCAGATAGCTGTATCATTATTCGCCTAACCCTTCTTTTTTGATTGTCTCTTCAATCGCTTGAAGTGCATCATTTTCATCAGCACCTGATGCTGTAACTTTAATGGTTGCTCCTTTTGGAATACCTAATGACATAACTCCCATAATAGATTTTAAGTTTACTGTTTTTCCATTGTATTCCAAATTAATGTCGGCTTCAAATTTGCTTGCCGTTTGCACTAATATAGTCGCAGGTCTTGCGTGAATTCCTGTGTCAGCGGTAATGTTGAATGTTTTTTCAGCCATTTGCATCAAATCCTTTCTGCTATTTTCTTTAAAAATTTTATCAGTGCATGTCGAGTTGTGCAAGCTGATAATCAATTATTTGTGAAACCAGCCTTGTCCGATTTAAACAAGGCCGGTTTACTAACTGCTACCGAATGGCAATAATGTTTTCTTCGCCCTTGTTTACTTTGCCTACTTTTTTCAATTCAATTGCTTCACCTTCTTTTAAATTAGTGAAGACAATCGGCGTCATAATAGAAGGAGAATGATTTTTAACATATTCAAGATCCACTTCAAGAAGTTTGTCACCCAATTTTACAGTATCGCCTTCTGAAACGAAAATGTCAAATCCTTTTCCTTTCAATTTTACTGTATCAATACCAAAATGGATCAATATTTCATGGCCAGAATCAGACTGCAAGCTAATAGCATGTTTCGTTGGAAATACATTTAACACTTTACCGTTAACAGGAGAGACGACGATACCTTCTTCAGGTACAATAGCAATCCCATCTCCCATCATTTTTCCAGAGAATACTTGATCCGGTACTTCTGTAATCGGATGAAGAGTACCTGTCATAGGCGATGAAAATGTTAAGCTTTCGCTTTGTAATTCTTCCGGCATAACATTTTCCACTTGTTCTTTAACTTCCTGCTCTGGAGAATGAACTTTTTCTGCTCTTGGAGTTCTTCCATTCATGATGTCTTGTATTTGAGTTTTTAAATTGTCCGATTTAGGGCCAAAAATTGCCTGGATGTTGTTGCCCACTTCTAAAACACCTGAAGCGCCGAGCTTTTTCAAGCGTTCTTTATCAACTTTCTTTTGATCATGAACAGATACGCGCAGCCTTGTGATACATGCATCAAGGTGCTGAATATTTTCATTTCCGCCAAGCGCCTCTAAAATGTTATATGGAAGATCTCCGGCTTTTTCGCTCTCCTGCTCATCATCAGACGTTTCAACACTTGCATCTTCCCGTCCAGGAGTTTTCAGGTTGAATTTTCGGATGGCAAATCGGAAACCGAAATAGTAAATGACCGCAAATACAAGCCCAACTGGGATAACGAGCCACCAAGCTGTTCGATTCGGAAGGACGCCAAATAATATAAAGTCGATCACTCCGCCTGAAAAAGTCATTCCAATTTTAACATGTAAAATATGCATGACCATAAAGGATAGTCCTGCAAATATCGCATGAATCGCAAACAAAAGCGGTGCTACAAACAAAAAGCTGAATTCAATCGGTTCTGTAATTCCTGTTAAAAACGATGTTAACGCGGCAGAACCCATAATCCCTGCGACCACTTTTTTATTCTCGGGTTTGGCTTCGTGATAAATAGCGAGTGCTGCGGCAGGGAGACCGAACATCATAAACGGAAATTTACCTGTCATAAACGTTCCAGCTGTTAATTCCACACCGTCCTTGATTTGGGCAAAGAAAATGGCCTGATCGCCGCGAACAACGTGCCCTGCTTCGTTTACATAAGAACCAAATTCATACCAAAAAGGAGCATAGAAAATATGATGTAATCCAAACGGAATCAATGAACGTTCAATCACACCGAAAATAAAAGCGGCGAGCGTTTTGTTCGTCTCAAGTATTCCTTGAGAAAACTGGTTTAATGCCCCTTGGATCGGCGGCCAAATAAAGTACATCGCAATCCCTAATAGAACAGCGGACGCAGCTGTCACAATTGGAACAAACCGCTTTCCGGCAAAAAATCCTAAATATTGCGGAAGCTCAATTTTATAATATTTGTTGTACATATAAGCAGCTATGATACCTACTATGATCCCGCCAAACACACCTGTTTGCAAAGTCTCAATTCCGAGAACGTTTGCAAATGCTGGATCAGAACTAATATCTTTAGGCATTTGACCCAAACCTGTTAAAATACCGTTCATTGTAACATTCATAATTAAGTAGCCGATGACTGCTGCAATCCCTGCAACTCCATCGCCGTTTGCAAGACCGATCGCAACGCCGACTGCAAATAACAACGGCAGGTTGGAGAATACAATTTGCCCAGCTTGCTCCATGACGCTTGCGATAAGCACGATCCAGTCGTTCGTTAAAGCAGGAATTCTATCTGTTAAATCCGGATTTTGCATAGCATTACCAAATGCAAGCAAAATACCTGCTGCAGGAAGAAGCGCTACCGGCAGCATAAGCGCGCGTCCTATTTTTTGTAAAACACCGAAAATTGATTTAAACATAACATGACCTCCTTATAATTATCATTTGACAAATGCAGCAAGAATAATCGATGTATTAGAAAAAACAAAAAAGGCATGGTGAAACAAGGCGTCAACTGTACGAAAACAAATCCCTATACAGTACACCTTGCTCACTCATGCCTGATCGAATCAGTAACACGTGCGCAAAATTTATTCTTTTTTTGCTATTCGATATAAATGCATCGTTAAATAAACAGCTTCTGCTTCATCAATTTGTTTTTTCAATACTTGCTGCATCATTTTAATCATTTTCCATGCAACATTATAGCATAGAGGATATTTTTTTTTCAACAATAAAGCTAATTCTTCTGGTTCTTCCGTTTTTTCCTCTTTGAGAACCCTTTCAATTGTTGCCTGAAGATGCCTTACAAGCCGCAAATAATTAAAGCTTTCTTTATCAAGCTGGATGTTTAAGGAATCTTCTGCAACTTCGATTAACTGAGCAATAAGCTGAGAATGGCGGTTCACTTCAGAAATTGATTTATGCGTTATGGCGCTGTGAATGTGGAGAGCGATGAAACCGATCTCACCTTTGGGCAGCTTGATTTTCAGCTTATCTTCAATAATGGACACCACTTCACTAGCAATATTATATTCTTTCGGATAAAGCACTTCAGTCTCTGATAAAAAAGGGTTTTTGATGTCCATCCCCTGCTCGATCCTCTTAATTGCGAACGTAATATGGTCTGTTAAAGCTATATGAATATGTTCATTCAGAGGAAGTCCGACTTTCTTTGAAATGTGGGCAATACAGTCTGAAACAACTTCTATCATCTTCTCGTTTGTATAAGGAAGAAGTTTTTTATATTGTTCCTGTTCTTGTTCGTTTTTCAGCACAAATATCTTTTCAACTGTTTCGTTGGAAATCAGCTCCCCCCTTTTTTTTCCGAAACCGATTCCTTTTCCAATCAAGACGACTTCCTGAAAGGTGTCGTGGCCAGCTATTAATACATTATTATTCAACACCTTTTTTACTTTAAAGGACCCCATGTTTAAAAAGACGCTCCTTTACCAGAAATCTATATAATCGTACAAAAAAAGAACGGGGAGGTCAATGCATTTTGCACTCAGCAAAAGCAAGAAAAAATTTACAATCGAACACCTAAGACTGGGGGTGAGGCATCTAAAATGGAAATAGAAAATTTAGTTTTTTCATCTTTCTCGGCAGTTCATACTTTCCTTTCCAAAAATGAAGAGTCCGTTTTTTCAACTGTCGCCTTTTAAAGGTTCTATATGCACATGTACGTTCGTAATATTAAATTCTTCCGTCAGCCTTCTTTCCACTTCATCACAAATCGCATGGCTTTCAACGACATTTAAATTAGAATGAACTTTAATGACAACATCAACATATACGGTGCTTCCGACATATCTGGCTTTAATATCTTCAAGCGATTGAACCCCGGGTATATTGTTAATTGTTTCTTTATATTTGTCTAACTCCTTCTCTGAAAATCCGTCCGTTAAGGAATGAACCGCTTCTTTGAAGATATCCCAAGCAGTTTTGCAAATAAGCACTCCGATGATCATCGCAACAACTGTGTCCATCCATGCGATATGAAATTGCGCCGCCAAAATCCCTAGGAATGTTCCGACACTGACATATGCATCGGATCGATTGTCCATAGCTGCTGCCATGAGCGCTTGACTTTTTATTTTTTTCGCAAGTCTTACATTAAATAAATAAACGGAAAACATGACGATTGCTGAGCCGATAGCCGTCCATGCCGCGATCAAATCAGGTGATTCTGTTTTCGGGTTTATGATTGATTTTGCTCCTTCAGTAAGAACTTCAAAACCAACCATGACCATAATCAATGATGCAATTAAAGACGCAATGGTTTCTGCCCGAAAATGTCCATAGTGATGATCTTGGTCAGGAGGACGCTGCGATATTTTTAATCCGACTAAAACCGCGATCGAAGCAATTACATCAGTCCCGTTGTTCAGTCCGTCAGCCATTAAAGCTTCCGAATGAAAAAAATATCCGACCGCTATCTTTACAACGGTCAACAAAATATAGGCTGCAATGCTAATCCATGCTCCCCGTTCACCCTTTTTTAAATTTTGATAAACTTCCACCTTCCACTAACTCCATTCGTTTAGTCTGCCATTTATACTATCAAAAAAACATGTAAAGGTCTATACATACAGATTATTTCCTTGTTACAAAAGGTTTAATATCAAAAGGTTTTTCTGAAATCAAAGCGATCATTCCAATATGGAGATTAGTAAAACAAGGAAAAATATAAATTATTTCATTTTTTTTACATTACATTAAAAAAATATAGCAACCAAACTTTTTACAGTTTGATTGCTATCAATCGAGAGAGATTAATTTTCTTTTTGTGTCAAATAAACCGGGATCATTTGAATCGAATGGTTTAAGTCATCAAGCTTGCCTTCAATCCGGTGAAGCAAATAGAGCGTCACAACAATAGGAAAACCGACATCGCTGATAAACGACAGCCAATCGTGCAAACCAATCCCTCCCTTTATGGCATCTGAAATCCGGCCTGTTCCCGAACCGGAAACAGGCCGCTTCCGTCAGCTCATCGTATATTCTGTCACCGTTTGCTCAATAATTCTGGCTCCTTTTTTTGAAACGAGCGAACCCCCAGAAGAAGTAAAAACATTTGATTGAATGATTGTTTCCATAGCTTGACCAATTTGCTCTGCTGTTAATGAATCCTTAGGTTCATCAACATTAATTCTGACTGTCTTTCCTTCCGTATTGGCAAAAAGAAGATCGAGCGATTTAGACATTTTTTCACCCCCAGATTACTTATGCATTAATTTGATGCGTATCGTTTCGTTCCACTTTGGCAAGCGGCATTTTTTGAAGACTGGCAATTGCTTGGGCTGCTCTAAGCAAATCATCTGCACTAGCTGACGTTTTAATATTGCTGTAATTTTTATAGCGATACAGCGGCTTGCCGGAATGATCAAAACCTTCTTCAAAAACAAGACGCAATTGTGATTTGACCGGTTGAACCTCAGCCATTGCTCGCACCTCCTTTCACCTTCTTTATATAAAGAAATGAAAAAAAAGGGGCAGCAAATATGTAAAAAGGTGAAAAAAGAAATGAAAACGGAGCCCTGTCGCTGCAGACAACGGCTGTTGATGCCGTTTTGACCATTTCCAATAAACGGAATCTCTTTGGTTTCGTCAATATTTTATTTGGATAAAACTAAATGTTTGAGTAATGAATTTCATCAAAATTAAAAAAGCATTTACGAAGTGCTCTCTTTTATTATGAAAGTGGTCAAACCCCATTAAAAAAGGAGACTTCGTAAATGCAAAACTATTGTGTATCACAAAACGGAACGGATGAAAAAATAAAAGAGCGGTGTCCGCTCTTTTTAAATAGAAAGCTGTTTTGACAACGTATATAATTCTCCGATTGGTTCGCTCTTTTCTTTCAATATCTCTTCAATATCATGATCAACGATTTGGTTTTTCTGTATTCCGACTGCTCTTCCGCCTTTTCCTTCTAACAGAAGCTCAACTGCTCTCGCTCCCATTCTGGAAGCAAGAACTCTATCAAATCCAGTTGGAGAGCCGCCGCGCTGAATATGTCCTAATACCGATACTCGCGTCTCAATGCCGTATTTTTCCTTTAAAATATCGGCAAGTTTTGATGCGCTCATAACTCCTTCAGCTAACGCAATAATGGAATGTTTTTTCCCGCGTTCAACACCATGCTCCAACCGCTTGACAATATCATCTAAGTCAAACGATCTTTCAGGGATTAAGATCGTTTCAGCGCCTCCAGCTACTCCTGCCCAAAGCGCTATATCACCAGCATGCCGCCCCATCACTTCGATTATAAAAATCCGCTCATGGGATTGCGCTGTGTCCCTAATTTGGTCCATTGCCCTTACAACCGTATTTAGAGCTGTATCAAATCCGATCGTGAAATCTGTTCCTGGAATATCGTTATCGATCGTTCCAGGCAATCCAATGCAAGGGAAGCCTTTTTCCGTCAGCTTCAAAGCCCCTCGGTATGATCCGTCTCCGCCAATTACAACAAGACCTTCAATTTCAAATGATTTTAATTGTTGAATCGCAAGAAGCTGTCCTTCTTCTGTTTTAAATTGTTCAGAGCGCGACGATTGGAGAATCGTGCCGCCGCGGTGAATAATGTCCCCTACAGAGCCAAGCTCTAATTTTTTTATGTCACCGTTAATTAATCCTTGATATCCATGGTATACTCCATAAACTTCCAACCCATGAAATATCCCTTTTCTTACAACTGCACGTATTCCAGCATTCATCCCCGGAGAATCTCCGCCAGACGTTAATACAGCTATTCGTTTCATTCCATCACCTCATTATGCAGTTCAATAATTGCTGCCATCTCATGTTTTAATAAAATGTATTATATCAAAAAATTTTCCCGCTTAAATGATTTTCTCGTTATTCAGCTTTTCGAAATCCGGCTTCTTTTGCTTCCTCCTCTGTACAAAACATCATTTCTGGTTTTGTTATATAATAGTGCCTGCTGCCAGGCATATGGTATATTTTTTCACCTTTTGAATTAATGTTTCCTTTTATGTCGCAGCCCTCTTTTTTGTCGTCTTGTCCAATCTTATCATTAAATCCATCGTTTGTAACATAGTTTTCTATACTCCAGATTCCGATTTCTTTTTGCTGGGCTTTTTTTTGAACATCCAAAAAACGGTCTACATATTTTGTATTTGGCTGATGAACGTATGCGACGCGGGCTAGCCCGTTTTCAAGCAGCATTTCATTAAACATTTGTCCGTTTATATATAAATAAACAAGCAATCTTCCATACTTGTCACGTTCTCTAACGCCAAGCTCTAATTCAACTTTTTTGTCTGACAGCATTTCTTTTGCAAAATTGCTTGCTTCGATTGCAAATGGCTGCACAGGCTTCGTTGGGTGTACAGATTCAGGAGTATCGACAAGAAGAAGTCGGATTGTTTCTTTTTTATTGTTGACGATGACTTTCATCGTATCACCATCGACGACATCAATTACTTTGGCTTCCAACCGATTGTTTACGGCTGAATCATCTTTTTGCCAAAGCTCCCATCCGAAAAATAATGCAAGCAAACCAAAAAATAAAACAATCCATTTTCTCCACATGATGTTCTTCCTCTCTATTGTGTCCATTCAATGAAATATCATTTTAAGCGAAAAGAACATTCATATCAATAAGAAATGTGGAGGATTTTTCACCTTCAAAGTTATTTTAAATGTTGTTTACATTTTTCTCGGAATATTTTATAAATAAAACCATTCTAGTATAATAATAATGGTAAAGCAATCGGGGGAGTTAAGGAGTGTATTTTTTGTGACATTTATCAAAAGAAATATCGTCCCGATCCTCTGCTTGGCGGCATTTTCGTCACCCATAATCGGCATGATGTTAATTGATGTGTATTATTACAGTTCGGTAATCGGGTGGGTGGTTGGATTCATTTTTATTGTAGCTGCATACATAATTGTAACGAAACGACCCGATGACTCTGAACCAAATGACTTTTTAAAAGAAAATAAAAGGCGGATCATATAGCTTAATCCGCCTTGTTATTCTTCTTATTTATGATCTTAATAGCCGCAATCCATTTAAAATGACAAGTATGGTGCTTCCTTCGTGGCCAATGACTCCGAACGGCAAGTCAATGACTTGAAGGAAATTAGCACATATGAGAAGGGCGATGACCGATAGAGAAAAGGCAATATTTTGTTTCACAATTTTGTTCATTTTTTGCGACAATTCGATCGCTTTGATCAATTTCGTTAAATCGTTTTTCATTAATACAACATCTGCTGTTTCCAAAGCAACATCCGTTCCCTCCCCCATTGCTATACCGACAGATGCTGTTTTTAAAGCTGGTGCGTCATTGATACCGTCGCCGATCATCGCCGTTACGCCGAATTGTTTATTCAACTGCTTTATTCGGTCAACTTTGCTTTCAGGCAGACATTCACCGTGAAATTCATCAACGGATGCCTCTTTAGCAATGGCTTCAGCTGACGCTTTCGTATCGCCCGTCAGCATCACCGTATAGATGCCTTTGCTTTTCAATTCATCCATCAAATTTTTCATATCAGGTCTAAGTACATCTTTTAAAGCGATGCTTGCGGCAATTCCTTTTTCGTCTTTAACATAAACAACCGTTTTTCCTTGTTTGTATAATTTCTTGGAAACAGAGTTTTGAAATTGTTCAGCCTCTTCTTTTCCGACAAACGCAGCTTTCCCAACGAATATTTTCTGCCCGTTCCAAGAAGCAGAAACTCCAAACCCTGAATGTTCATCCACTGATACCCATTCATCTTTCAGTCCTTTTACATTTTCCTGAATATAAGCTGTAATAGCTTTGGCAAGAGGATGGGAGGATTGCCGCTCAATATTATAAACTGCTTGTAGCAGCTCTGTTTTTTCGATGTCTGGGCGTACGATTACGTCCGTGACGATCGGCTCGCCTTTTGTCAAAGTTCCCGTTTTATCAAACGCGACCGCCCGAATTTTATTAAGACGCTCTAAATGTACGCCCCCTTTAAACAAAATGCCGTTTCTTGCCCCGTTAGAAATAGCGGATAACGTCGCCGGCATGATCGAGGCGACGAGCGCGCACGGGGAAGCCACTACCATAAACACCATCGATCTGTAAAAAGCTTCCTGAAAGCTCCAGCCTAATAAAAATGGAGGAGCAAACATCAAAACAGCCACTGCAATAAGCACACCTTTTACATACGTTCCTTCAAATTTTTCAATAAATTGCTGGGACGGAGATTTTTCAGATTGGGCGTTTTGCACCAGTTCAATAATTTTTTGAAAAAGCGTTTCCGATGCTTTTTTCGTTACGCGAACGGTGATCGATCCATTTACGTTTACAGTCCCTGCATACACTTCACTTCCAGGCTCTTTCTCAACCGGGATGGATTCGCCCGTTATAGCTGATTCATCCACTGTCGTATGACCATTTATGAGCTGGCCATCCACCGGAATGCGGTCCCCGGGCTTCACAATGATCAAATCTCCAATCGATAAAGTGGAAACATGCACTTTTTCTTCCCGTCCATCTACTAAAAGCAGCGCTTCTTCAGGCTGCAATTCCATCAATGAAGAGATCTCCTTGTTTGTTTTGTTCATTGTATACGTTTCTAATGCGCCGCTTAGGGCAAAAATAAAAATTAAAATCGCTCCTTCAAGCCAATGGCCGATGATTGCCGAACCGATAGCAGCAAAAACCATCAGCAGCTCTACATTCAACTTGCCTTCGCGGATCGTTTCTTCAATTCCCTCTTTAGCTTTGGCAAATCCCCCTATAACGAATGCGAAAATAAATAAAATCGTTGATATGATGTTGAAATCATCTATGCTAAGCAGCCAAGCGAAAAAAATGAGAACACCTGACACAATGGCCGCAATCATTTCAACATGCTGTTTCAACCCTTGAAATAATTCCGTATTATGAAACATCTTTGCTTCCATTCTCACTTACAACCTCCTAACTGAGAATAAAATTCAGCTTCACTTCTATTGAATTCCATATGCTATTCTTGGCGACTAGTAAAAAACTATTAAAATATCAACATCTATATGTATATTATATATCAACAATTATTTTTTTCAAGTAATAATTATATTAATTTTAAATTAATAATTAATATTAATAATTATTATCATTCTCAATCACGGTTTTTTACAGATCAAAAACGCAGGTTGGAAAATCGGTCGATTCATATGTTAAGCATTAAAATTCTATTTTTTAAAAAAGGAAAAGCACAGAAGCTTCGCTGTGCTTTACAAATCGGTTAAACGTTTTAATTGTTCGGTTGTTACGGGACCAATGATTTTTTTAAACACCTGTCCTTGTTCATCGATTATAAAAGTAGTGGGAATGACCATAACCTTGTATAATTTCATGACTTCGCCTTTTTCATCAAAAAGCACAGGAAAATCAAATCCGCTCTTTGATAAAAAAGACTTTACTTCTTCTTTTCCCCCTTCTTCTGAAGTAATGTTAATTCCTAAAAATGCGACGTGCTCAGAATCCGCTTGTTCATAAAAACGTTGAAGCTCAGGCAATTCTTCCTTACATGGAGGGCACCACGTCGTCCAAAAATTGATCACGACCTTTTTCCCTTTAAAATCCGAAAGTTTTACCATCTTGCCGTCAGTTGTTGGCAAAACAAAATTGTTAGCGGGCACTTTCGAATTTTCTTTCGTTATTATTTCTTTCATGGTTGTTTTGCTCGGTGCATTTTCTTGTTTCAAATCGCTCTCTTGACTTCCTAAAAACACACATGATATAAGCAGAAAATGAAAAAGCAAGGCAGCTGTTTTTTTCAAAACGCTTCCCCCTTCATGAGAGCACTATTTTTTTCCATTCAATGATGGAAAAATGATGACTTTCGCTATTTCATACTTTATTGCTGCGATAGATCACAGTAGAGACAACCTGGAAAATCTTAATGAACACGTTTTTCCTTCAGCGACCAATAGCCAATGCCGATTTTTTGGCATATTGTCATATAATGCATTAACAATTGCAGCAATCCTCCTGCATTGAGCCCGATAATAACTCCTGACATTTGCCATTCTGGCTGCGATCCAAGCAAAAAGATGACGACAAACGAGATAAAATGCGCCCAAACCGTATGAAACAAAGCATCTTTTATTAAATTCAGACCGATCAAATACGCTTGCAGCGGAATGATCAAAAAGTGGGTAAAAAAGTACGGCCATAAAAGCTTTAAAAAAAGTGTTGCAGTAGTTCCGTTGACAAACAAACTTGTAAGCGGCTCAGCAAAAGCAAACATAATCACAATCGCAGGTATTCCGTAAAGCATTGTCATTCCGAGCGATTGCTGCAAAAGCTTCTTTAAAAGTTCTTGGTTTCCTTTAGCAAACGCTTCTGATACAGTTGGGATCAAAATCGTTAACAGTGCATGAGCGATAAACGCGGGAAAAAAGCCGATCGTCATCGCAACTCCGGAAAGCAGACCGAACTGTTCTGTCGCTCCAACCTCCGAAACACCTGCTGCCATTAATGCATATTTGATTAAAAACGGCTGAATCGCATGTGTCATAGAATGAAAAATGCGCAAAATTGTCGTCGGAACAGAGACACGAAATAAACTCCGCCGGATCAAAGCTGTTTTGGATGAAGCGAGCGTGCTTTTTTTTAGTTCTTGCGCCTGATAGACATAAACGGTAAGCAAATAAAGAACAATAACGGCTTCGCTTGCAATAAATGAGCTTAACCCTGCAATGACAGACATTTCAGGAGAAAATTCAAACAGGTTGAACAGCAAAATGAGCAGAATAAGCTGAACAAGCTTGCGAAATCCATTTGCAAATGCAATTTTCCCCATTTGCTGCGTGCCCATTAAATAGCCTCTAGCAATAGAGGAAAAAGAAATCATCGGAACAAGCAGTACAAATAAAACCGTAACGGAAGGATGATAGCTTTTTAGCGGCGGAAGAGCAGGAAACAGCAAAAAAACAATTAAGCTGAAGCAAATGCTGATCCACAAAGTTAGGCGAAAAGCATATTTCAACATTGGCCAATGGTACGGCTTTTCAGTTTCCGCCACATATTTTGAAATAGATATCGGCAATTCAAAGCTTGCTAACACGATAATGAAAAACATAATAGGCATGATCGACATATAGTGGCCGATGCCTTCTTCACCAAGTTCCCGCGTCAATACCATGTTAATCATAAAATCAAAGCATTCCCCTAGAAACGAAGCAACGATTAAAAGCAGAGCTCCCTTAAAAAATGTTTTCATTTTTCCTCCCTCTTTTCTTATTTCATGCATATGAGACAAGTTCAAAAACATGACAGAGGATCGGAAGAGGGAGGAAAATTTTTAGTCAGCCTTTGTTATTTCGGTTTCTCGTTTCATTGGCAAAACGAAGCAATCAAATATTTAGAATTATTGCACCACACCAGTTTCAGTAATTTTTACATCCGCATGCACATCGACTTCCATCTTGGAATAAATATCCCTCCAATTTTTCACTTTTCTTAAACCTCTCGAATGGCTTAAAATTTCTTCTCCTAATCCAACCGGATCAATGTTTTTCTCTTTAAACATATCGATCATCTCCATACTGTTCTTCACAATTTCCTTTTCAAACGCTTTTTCAGCTTTTTTTAAGATTTCCGGACGAACAGTCCCTTCCGAATATTCGCGTAGATACCCTTCAATTTCCAGCTCTATCGTTAAATGGAACGGATTTTTTTCATCGATGTTCGCTCTTCTTTTCGAACGGATGCTTTCTATAGATGCTTTATTTCCATCATCCATTGTGATCGTATGAATTCCTTTAACATATCGATCGGAAAGAAGCTTAAAATAAAAAAGCTGATCATTTTCGATTTCGCCAACCATTTTGTCCTTTTGAAACAAGGCAAGTCCAGTTATTTTGACATGGTCGTTTTTCTTTTCTAATAAAGGTAAAGAAGGGTCTTTTCCTTTCATGCGAAAGTTGCGCAAATATGTGTGTAAATTGATAATCGGCAAATTTTCCCGGTGCATATTATGCTCCACTAAATTACGAAAGTACGTGGCAGTCCCCTGTTGTCCATATTTTCCTTCCAGCAAATTTTTCGCTTCACCTTTGCAGACCGCTAAAATAACCTTTGAACCGACGCTTGCATCTCGTTCAAGCGAGTCGACATATTTTTCAATTCCCTGTTTTGCTACGTCTTCACTGTAAAGAGCAAATTGCAATTTTCCATAAACTAGAGGGGCTGGCGACTCCTTTTGCAAATCGGAAATCAGATCCCTGCTTAAATCTGATTCGACCGTCATCACCTTGCTGTCGACCGGCTGCTCCTTTTTATATTCAGGAGCAACAATGGTTCCTTTAATTTTATTGCCTTCGCCGACATCGTATCCAATAACCATCACTAAATTGACATCATCAATAATTTCTTTATCCAGACATCCATAAAGCATCAGCATGAACAACATAATGAAGGAGAGAATTTTCCACATGTTTATGTTCTCCTTTTCCATAAATCCCGTACAAACGTAATGAGGTATAAAACCGGAATATAGCAAAATACAATACCAAGAGCATACATATTGATGATCTTATTTAATAATTGAATATCTTCTTTATCAACAATGACATTGACTATAAAAAACATGACGACCAGAACAGAAATGATTACCTTCTTTTCTGTTATTCCAAAAATTTCTGTTATACCTCTTTTGGCGCTCCACAACATGACGCAAATATTCGGCAAGATGACGAGAGACCAAGAAGCAATGCCGATATATTCGAATCTTTCAACAAAAGGAAGTTCAACAATTTTCCACATCGCTAGCGTCGCCCATTTATTGCGCAATATTTCTTCTTCCGCAGAATAATAAACGATCGAAACAATCATGATGATGATATATGAACAGGTTGTAAATAAATTTCCAATATGAGCCCATTTTTGGGATTTGTCAATATTTTTGACAAAGGGGTAATACAAAAAAAGAGTTTCAAAACCAATAACAGTTATGACCATCTGCATCGTTCCCATGAAAATTTCCTGAGGTGAATGATCCATAATTGGCAAGAGGTGCTGAAGATCTGCAAAACGAGTCGGGAAAATTAAAAATGTAAGAAAAATCCAAAGCGGCAGAACCACTCCAAAAAAAGCAAATCCGGTTACTACCCGAAATCCACCGTTAAAAATGTAATAAAGCAATCCCATAAAAATCGCAGTATAAATCCAAATATTTAAATCTTCAAACATCCACACCTTCAAAATTTCAATATATCCTATTAATATGGCGCAGCTTCCAAGAAAAAAATAGATGATCCAAACAATGTTCAATCCATTGCCGACCCATTTTCCAAACAAATCGTGCTGCAGTGTCATTAAGCTTCCGCTTGAACGTTTCAAAATTTGATAGATCATCCAAATGTACAGATGAACAATAAGACCGATCAAAATAACTGAAATCCATGAATCATGTCCCGCATACTTGACGACATTTTTTTGAAAACCTAATACACCGATGCCGAATTGAGTGCTGTGCACTAAATAAAAAACGAGCGGTGCGGAAACTTTATGACGTTCTGCTATTTGCGCCAAGTTGGATTCCTCCTCTTCCGCTGTTATTCATCAATATCTTTATTTTCCCTCGATTTCTCTTCATCCATTCGCTTCGGCTGCTCCGTCCGCAGCTGTTTCGGACGTTCATTCATCATTGAAAACGGCATACGCAGGAATGCATCCTTTAAATCGGTAATTCTCGGAGGATAGATTGGCTCCAAAAAAGGACGTCCGAGAGAAGTTAATCGTAAAAGATGGGTCGCTAAAAAACAAAAGCATAAAACGATTCCTAAAAGACCGTACATTTCGGCAAACATGAGAAAAGGAAAACGCAAAAGCCTGATCGTATTGCCCATTTTATAGACAGGTGTTGTAAATGATGCTAATGCAGCAAGCGCTACAATGATGAGCAAAATATTGCTTGTTAAACCTGCTTCCACACTAGCTGTTCCGATTACAATCCCCCCGACGATGCCGATCGTTTGTCCAACCTTTGTCGGCAGCCGGGCGCCCGCCTCACGCAGCAATTCGATCGTTCCTTCCAAAAACAGCGCCTCTAAAAAAGGCGGAACTGGGACCTCCCTTCTGGATGTGACAAAATTGTTTAGTAAATCAGTTGGAATTAATTCATAATGATAATTTAAAACAGCTACATAAATCGGTGTTGCCAATATGGAAAAGGAGACAGCAAACAGGCGGATAATACGGAAAAAGGAAGACAAAATCCAATTTAAAAAATAATCTTCAAACGATGCGAAAAATTCGACAAGAGTTGTCGGACCGATTAATACATGGGGAGAGCCGTCCACAATGACCGCTATTTTCCCTTCCGCCAAAATGGAAACTACACGGTCCGGTCTTTCCGTATCCAACAGCTGAGGAAAGGGAGAATTATGATTGTCAGAGATCATTTCCGTAATGTACGAACTATCATTCACTTGATCAATTTGGATATTAGAAATTCTTTGCCAAACCGTAAATACATTTTCCTCATCCGCTATGCCTTCTATATAGATGATCGCTAATCTCGTTTGCGTCAGCCTGCCAATTTTTAAAGTCCGTATGCGCAGCTCTTCAATCGGCAATCGTTTTCGAATTAAATTAATATTGGATTCAATGGACTCAACAAACGCCTCTTTCGGACCGATGACCGTAAATTCCACTTCCGGGAGTGTAACTTCTCTAGCTTTGTTTAATTTTGCATTAACGAGCAAGCACGGAGATCCATATTCGCTTAGCGAAATCATAACAAAGCCTTCCAAAAGCTTTTCCTTCATTAAATCCGTATCAATGGTTAAAAAAATATCTTTGACCGGTAAAATGTTTTTTAGTTCTTCTAATGACTGCCAATATTTTGAGTGAATCGGCTTTAAAATGTTTTCATTTAATATATTTACATCCACTAACGTTTCAAAATATGAAATCCAATATTTGATATGGCTTGTATTGACGTCATATTGAATAAAATCAGTAGAACTGCGGAAGACAGCAAACAATTTTTCAATTGAATCTTTTCTTTTCCAATTTTGCTTATACATTCGGCTCATTCATCCCACCTCTTTCCATTATTTTTTCAAGCCATCTTTTTATTTATTCAATTAAATTTCTTCTATAGAAATAATGAGAAAAATGGTGAAAACGGAGGAGGCTGAAACGAAATAATTGCATTTTCCTATATAGAAAATTGAATTTCCCAGACAATTGGACGCGAATCATCTTAATCATGATGATTCGCTCAAATGATTTACACCGTTTACGATTGTATTACCGCGGAAAAAAAAGAGCGCGCTCTTTGAAAGGATGCGCACACGTGGAAAAGAATCAATCATTTGAGGAGATGCTAACTGCTTTTCGCCCTTTAATTTTTCACATTATGAAAACTTTAAATATTTATACAGACCAAGACGAGTTTTTTCAAATAGCAGCGATCGCCCTCTGGAAAGCAAGCATCAATTATGACGAACAGAAAGGACGGTTTGCCACTTATGCTTATGCAACGATAAAAGGCTCGCTCATGACAGAATTAAGGAAAAAACAAACATATAAAGAAAGGCATGTTCTTCATGCGAATGACATAATAGCTGCAAAATTGGAATTTTTTCCATATACAGACATTGAAGCAAGAGATTTATATGAACGGATTGCCCCCGCTTTATCAGATGCTCAACGAATTTGGTTTACCATGTATTTTTTTGAAGGAAAAACTCAGAAGGAAATTGCAGAGGAGCTAAATGTCACAGTCAATAAAGTAAAAAATTGGAGAAAAGGAGCATTAAAAAAATTGAAGAAATATGCCGTAAAGGCACGGGAAGAACAGTGAACAGTCTTTAATAGCAGTTTTTAAGAGGAAGATGTGCCAAAAATTAAGAAGCTGACATCGGTCAGCTTCTTGGATCTTTTGTATATCGGTAAACAATGCTGCCACCGCGTTTTGCTGTTCCATGAAAATGTTTAAAATCTTCCCTTTCGATCAGTACTTTGCGAAACGCCATAAAATCTTCCTTTGATACACAATATTCTTCCAGTTCTCCATCACGAAGCTTGTTTAAAATGTCTTGTATCTCTTGATTTGTCAACTCGACCATCTCCTTTTCTATGAAAAACAGTCTACCGAGCAATGGAAACTTTTTACCTATTTTTTTGCGATTGTCCAAAAAAACTTTACAATTCTAAAGAAATCATGCAAAATATTTGAAAATCCATAAAAAAGGAGAGAACAAATGAAAATTGCTGAAGTTGGAGATGTTATTGAATTTAAAGACGGTCTCAAAGGAATTGTCGAAAAAGTAAATGAAAATTCCGTCATCGTCGATCTTACGTACATGGAAAACTTTCGGGAAATGGATCTGGAACAAAAAACAGTAGTTAATCATAAAAACTATAAAATTGTCGGAAAGTAAAACGGAGAATTGAATGCTCCGTTTTACTTTTTCTTATATCAAAGAGTTTAGTGCCATTTCAAGAATTTTTTACAATTAACGCAAGTTTCGGTAGGTTCTTTTATCAAAAAAACGCCTCAAGCGACTTGCTTTATCGGTTGTCCACTTTTTCCGGGTACAAATCATGGTTCATCATACGATACTCCGCCATTTTCTCGTATTTTGTTCCAGGACGTCCCCAATTGACATAAGGATCAATAGAAATACCGCCGCGCGGCGTAAATTTTCCCCATACTTCGATGTAGCGGGGCTCCATGATCTTGATTAAATCATTCATGATAATATTAACACAGTCCTCATGGAAATCGCCGTGGTTGCGGAAGCTGAACAAATAAAGCTTCAGCGACTTGCTTTCCACACATTTTTTGTCTGGAATATAGCTGATATAAATGGTCGCGAAGTCCGGTTGTCCGGTGATTGGCCTCTGTTTTTCACAAACAGGTGGACTATATCATATTCTTATTCAACTGCGATATTGAATAAGAACCCTTGCGCTTCCACCAAGATAATATATGCTGTCATCTTGGTGTACTCTACTCTCTTCCTCCAACACTACTCTTACTCGCTTCATGCTGGAGTGATTTCGATAGTCTCTGCACCTTCCTCAAATTTAAGAAGAAGATTCCCTTAAATTTGAGGCTTGGCTCAGGGTTGGAAAGATAATGGGAATAAGAGACAAGAACATGTTTTTCTTTTATTCGATTACAATTGCCATTTCCGCTTTTTACTCCATTATCCTCTTCCCCTGAATTCACAAGGTTTATCCGACAGTGTCGCCACTGAAGTGTGCCCTTATTGACACAAGCTGGTAAACTCCGGACAATTGAACTTCACGAAATAATCGCGGTCTGGATGTTTATTATCGAATACTTCCAACACTTCTGGGCTGTATTCAAATAAATATTTTGTATTTTTGTTGCCTAACAGCGTCAGATCTTTCAATTCATCATCTTTTCTTCCAGCCATCTTTTTTCATCCTTTCCTATTAATTTACACTCCGCGCTTGTTTCCCCAAACAAGTGCATGAAGCTGCGGCAAAACTCGAGCATCGTTCATTTCTTTTGATAGAACAGTCAATTCGATCAGCCATTCTAATTTTTCTAAAAGCTGATTTCTCAGGAGGTGATCATTTTGTTCGTTTACTTGATCATTTCCAGGCTGCAAATAAAATGAAATATTTGGATAGCGAAGGTGGACGTTTTTCGCGTAATCAAAATCTTCCTCATTAAAAACAACAACTTTTAGACTAACATTGTCTTTCCGTCCGCCATCGATCAGCCGCTTCATAATGTCATCAAGCACAGTAAAGTTCGTTTTCATCCCTGAACTAGGAGGCTTGGGAGAAAGAGTTAAATCATCGATTAGTAAAAACCAATCTTGATAACGGCTTCCCTGTGTCTCCAGTGCAGTGCGAAATCCTTGCTCCCTTAAAAGGATAATCAATTCATCCAATCCTCTAATCAATGCCGGATTTCCGCCCGAAATGGTGACGTGATTGAAGCGATCGCCGCCAAGCTCAATAAGATCGTCCAAAATTTCCGCTGCTGTCATTTGTTTAATTTCATCTTTTGCTGAACCGTTCCACGTAAAAGCTGAATCACACCAGCTGCATGAATAGTCGCAACCGGCCGTTCGGACAAACATTGTTTTTTGTCCGATCACCATTCCTTCCCCTTGAATGGTCGGTCCAAAAATCTCGATGACCGGTATTTTTTTCATTATTTCATCTCCCTTTTCGGACGGTACACAACATAGCTTGTCGGCGTTTCTCTGACAAACACCTGCAAGCATTTCGGTTTATTCGGGAGTACATTTAAATGATCCTGGACAATTTCCCAAATTTTCCGCGCAACCACTTCTGTCGTTGGAAAGTCTTCGCTGTTTTGACCATTGAATACATCCGTATGGTCATTGAGCAGCGTATGGTCAAATCGATCATGAACCCATTTTTTTAAATGCTGAAAATTCACAAGGAATCCTGAATCATCAAGCTGATCACCGCAAATAGTGAGATTGACGAAATACGTGTGGCCATGTACACGGGCGCATTTCCCCGCTTTTTCATGCGGGATGTAGTGTGCAGCAGATATTTGCATATCTTTATTCAGCTCATAACTATAATTATGAAAAACTTGCGGATAAAATTGATGAAGCATCACGTATTAGCTCCTTTTTCAGCCAAATATTGTTCCAATCCCCTTTTTCTCAATAAGCAAGCAGGGCATTCGCCGCATCCGTCGCCAATAATGCCGTTATAGCACGTCAACGTTTTTTCGCGAATGATATCGAACACCCCTAACTCATCGGCAAACTTCCACGTTTCCGCTTTATTGATCCACATAAGCGGCGTGTGAATCACAAAATCCTCTTCCATCGCTAAATTAATCGTTACATTGCAGGATTTTACGAACACGTCCCGGCAGTCAGGATAGCCGCTGAAATCCGTTTCACATACACCTGTCACAATATGTTTCGCTCCCAGTTGTTTCGCCAAAATGGCGGCAAATGTCAAAAAAACTAAATTCCTCCCCGGAACAAAAGTGTTGGGAAGCTCTCCTTCCTTTTGTTCAATTTCCATATTTGAACGCGTTAATGCATTCGGCGCCATTTGATTTAATAAGGACATGTCCAGCACATAATGAGGTATGCCGGCTTCGTTCGCAATGTTTTTCGCTGCTTCAATTTCCTGTGCATGCCGCTGATTATAATGAAACGTGACAGCGGTCACCTCATCAAATTGTTTCTTCGCCCAAAACAAACAAGTTGTACTGTCTTGTCCTCCGCTAAACACAACGACCGCTTTCTTATTATCCATTTGAAAACGCTCCTTTCTGAAAAAAGAAAGCCATTCACACTGCCTAGCTTAAACAGAAACTGATGCTTCTTTTTCTGCTACAGAGGCGGAAGCAAGCTGTTCAGAAGCCTTTCGAAATCATCATAAATCTATTCAACTTCTAAACCTTTCGCAAACATTGAAAAAACTATATCCCAAGGATATAGTTTTCCTTAGTTTTTTATAGAGGGTGTGCTAGAACCTCTCCCGTTCTTTCGAAACGGATTTTTATTCAAGTTGTATCTTATTATATCATACAGAATTGGTTATGCAAACGGCATGCTCCGACTGGAGTCACTCAAGACTTTGTGGGCAACTTTTTTAATCGCTATTTTTTGATAGCGAAATCACTTTTTTCAGGGTACCCTCTTGGTAAAAAAATCTCCTTTTTCAAAAAACAGAATTGAGCCGAGCGTTTGTGGGCAATTTTTTATCCTCTAAATGTAGTCCATGATCATTCTACCAGGAGCAGCCGCACTTTCTTATATTACTGCCACACTTTCCCTTTCATTTAATGAGCAATCAGAGTTCTCATTAAATGAAGGCGCTAATTTTTACCTACAATAATTTTACTTTTACCTCCGCATCATGCCTTTTCCAAGCCTCTGTAGCGTGAGGTCGTTAATTCCTGAATATACTCTTTTAGTTCCGGCATTTCTTTTTTTCTAGCTAATTGAATGGCAAGGTCAATATCATATGGAACACGTATGTGCTGAATCGAAAAAGGAGCCCTTTTCTCCGAGTTGAACGTGCCTTCCAAAATGCAGTAGGATGCTTCGGGCAGGTCCAGCGGATTACCGACACTGCCTGCATTAAAAAGCGTTTTACCGGATAAATGCTGTATAAAGGCATTATGAACATCACCGTATCCGACAACATCCGGCTCCTTCGTTCCCAAACCGGTTTCAACGCTGTTTTCAAACATGGACAATCTTTTTTCAATCGAATCCCAAGGCTGTACTCTTATCCAGACGCTGAAAGGGGATGCATGAAAAAGCCGCAGCCGGCGGCCGCTCATATAAAAATCAATGGAAAACGGGAGGCTACGCAAATATTCTATGTCTTCTTGCGACAACTGATTTTGATGCCAGCGAACGACATCGTTTACATCTTCCCTTGTAATCAGCTCGTCCCAGTTTCCTTTTAAAACAAAATCGCAGGAGCTGCGGACGATATCGATCGCTTCTTTTGATTCAGGTCCTTTTCCGACAAGATCTCCTAAACAAAAAATTCGATCTACATTTCGCAAGCTTATATCTTTCAATACAGACGACAACGCCGGAATATTCCCATGTATATCAGAAATGACCGCGATTTTATCCAAATAAACTCCTCCTTCATTTCCCTACTATTTTATCATGATTTGTTATCGTCTGGAATTTTTTTGAACATTAATAATATGAAAAAGGCAATGCTCATATACCCGAACAGCGGATAAAGCGTGGAAATGAGCTTTCCGTATCCTATCAGGCTGACTAAATAACATAATAATAGGATGAAAATGACACCAGCGATTTTTGCCAAAGGCTTTTCCGATGATAATTGCCGTTCCAAACCATACAGATTGCCGATCAACGATGAAAATATTTCTCCAAAAATAACAAGGATGTATATGTAATAAAAGCCTGAAAACAGCTGCTTGACAATTTCAGCCATTGGGATTTCAAAAAGCCCGGCGTCCGGCAAATGCAGAAGGGAGAAATAGCTGGAAAATAAAATGAAGCTTAATCCGAGACCGCCTACAACTCCGCCCAATTTAATGGCGCTTTCATCCTTTATTGCGTTTGCGAGCGGAACAAGTACAGCCTGAGCAAGAGAGAGATTAAAAGAAACATATAAAAAGCTTGATTTGACTGGTTGAAACACTCCATCCAACGATAAATCGATAAAATCACCCCTTATGATGGCTTCAATGGAGATGATCAGGCTAAACAAAATAAAAAGCGGAACAACCAATAGATTGACGGAAGACAGCCCTTTGACTCCAAACGAAATCACAGCAATGGAAAGCACAATCGTTAAAAAAATTCCAAATTGCTTTGAAAGCGACAGTTGCTCTTCAAAAATCGCCCCCGCCCCCGACAGCATGACCGATGTGATGCCAATCAGCATCATAAACATCAAGCCGTTGACTACATAAGCTGACAACGTCCCAAACAAAAATTGGTTCAACTGCAAATACGAAGATGCATTAATGCGTCTTCCGATCAACATCATTTTCGTTCCCAGCCAAACAAATAAAACGGCAGAACAAATAATTCCAACAATTCCTCCAGCGCCGTATTTTGAAAAAAACTCAACGATCTCTTTTCCCGTTGCAAACCCTGCACCGATGACAGTGCCGATATAGACAGAAGCTATTTGAAGTGCCAATACCCATTTATTGCTCATGTTTCACCCACCTTACTTTATCAACAATATATGGACAAGAAGGGAAAAAAAGACGAAAAAAATTTGTAAAAAAGACTTGAAAGTCAAAAAAGGTCAAAGTATAATAAAGTCAGAAAAGGTCAAACAGTGAATCTAACTATTGAATGATTGAGATTGTTTCTTTGATTCCAAAAAGTCAAAGAAAGTCGAAGAAGTTTCTTCTTTTGGTCAAAGTTAATCAAAGTCAAAAAGGAGGAATGTTATATGTTGTGTGAAAATTGCCAAGCAAGAAAAGCCAATGTTTTATTAAATGTACAAATCAATCACAACAAACAAGAAATGCGTCTCTGTCAAGAATGCTATCAACAATATAAACAAAAAATCCCAAGTGGTTTTTACGGATTCAGCGGTTTCGATGAATTATTTCAATCATTTATGCCAAACTCTTTTGAGAGCTTTGACCAAGCTGTTCAAGCACAACCGAAATCAGGGGGCGGAAAACAGAACGGCTTCCTCGATCAATTCGGCCGAAATTTAACGGATGCTGCAAAAGCTGGGTTGATTGATCCTGTCATCGGCCGCGATGATGAGGTAAGACGAGTGATTGAAATTTTAAATCGACGCAACAAAAATAACCCGGTTTTAATCGGAGAACCAGGCGTAGGGAAAACAGCTATTGTGGAAGGACTAGCCTTAAAAATTTCTCAAGGAGACGTTCCGCAAAAATTAAAAAATAAAGAAGTTTATTTGCTGGATGTTTCATCACTTGTCGCCAACACGGGAATTCGCGGACAATTTGAACAGCGGATGAAGCAGCTAATTCAAGAATTGCAAGCCCGAAAAAACATCATCCTGTTTATCGATGAAATTCATCTTTTAGTCGGCGCCGGTTCTGCGGAAGGTTCTATGGATGCCGGCAACATATTAAAGCCAGCGCTCGCCCGCGGTGAGCTTCAAGTTGTCGGAGCAACAACTCTAAAAGAATACCGGCAAATCGAAAAAGATGCAGCCCTTGAACGACGCTTCCAGCCGGTTATTGTGAAAGAACCTTCCATTGAAGAAGCGATCAGCATTTTAAAAGGAATTCAAGAAAAATATGAACAATACCATCAAGTCAAATATTCAGAAGATGCGATTAAAGCTTGCGTCACACTATCTCATCGATATATTCAAGACCGCTTTTTGCCTGACAAAGCCATCGATTTAATGGATGAAGCTGGTTCAAGATTAAACTTAAAAGCCGAGCCGGCTAATGAAGCAGACATCCACGAGCGGCTTAAACAAATTGCCCATGAAAAAGAAAAAGCGCTAAAGGAAGAACGATACGAACTTGCAGCTAAGCTTCGCGACGAAGAAGCTGCCCTTGAAAAGCAGCTTGAACAAGGAAAGGACAAACAGCAAGCAATCGTTCAAGTAGAAGACATTCAAAAAATCATCGAAGAAAAAACCGGCATACCAGTCGGCAAGCTGCAAGAGGATGAGCAAGCAAAAATGAAACATTTAGAAGAAAACTTGGCGAAAAAAATTATCGGCCAAGAGGATGCTGTCCGGAAAGTGGCAAAAGCCATTCGCCGCAGCCGCGCTGGATTGAAAGCAAAAAACCGACCAATCGGATCCTTCCTGTTCGTCGGCCCGACTGGCGTTGGAAAAACGGAATTGTCGAAAACATTAGCTTTGGAGCTGTTCGGTTCAAAAGATGCCATGATTCGCTTGGATATGAGTGAATATATGGAAAAACATTCTGTTTCAAAATTAATCGGCTCGCCTCCAGGCTATGTCGGACATGAAGAAGCAGGACAATTAACGGAAAAGGTTCGTCGCAACCCTTACTGCATTATCCTGCTGGATGAAATTGAAAAAGCTCATCCAGATGTACAGCACATTTTCTTGCAAATATTAGAAGACGGACGCTTGACAGACAGCCAAGGCCGCACCGTCAGCTTCAAAGATACGGTCATTATTATGACCTCTAACGCTGGAGCAGGTGCAAAACAAGTTCACGTCGGTTTTAACAGCACGGTGGAAAAAGAATCAAGCATCCTTGAATCTCTCGGTTCATTCTTTAAGCCTGAATTTTTAAACCGTTTCGATGCCATTATCGAATTTAAACCGCTTGATAAAGAAGATTATTTGAAAATAGTTGATTTGATGCTTGAAGAAGTTCGGAACACGTTGAAAGAACAAAACATTTCATTGGACGTAACAGAAAAAGCAAAAGAAAAATTGGTAGAAATCGGCTATCATCCATCGTTCGGCGCTCGTCCGCTTCGCCGCGTCATTCAAGAACATATTGAAGACAAAATTGCAGACATCCTGTTAGACGGTGAAGTGCACAATCATTTAATCGCCGACGTAGAAAATGAAGAAATTGTTATTCGTTCATAACAGCTGCCCTAACAGTCCATTAGGGCAGTTTTTTTATTTGGGAGCAGCATCGCAAAAATCGATTCGATGAAGGTGTCGTTTATTTTTTTTATCAAATATAAAATTTTCGTCTTTCTTTGTCGATATAATAATTGAATATAGAAAGAAGAAGGATTTGATGAACATGGACAAAACATCAATTATCGGCATTTTTTTAGGAATTATGGCAATTATTGTCGGCATGGTTTTAAAAGGTGTCAGTCTTTCCGTCTTAATCAATCCGGCAGCTATCGTCATTATTATCATCGGAACGATTGCTGCGGTCGTTATTGCCTTTCCGACAAATGAAATTAAAAGAGTACCGAAATTATTCCGCGTCTTATTTAAAGACACACAAACTTATACGATTCAAGAGTTGATTGTCCTTTTCTCTGAATGGGCGCAAATCGCAAGGAAAGAAGGATTGTTGGCGCTGGAAGCTAAGCTTCAGGAAATAGATGACCCATTTTTAAAGACCGGTTTAAGCATGGCTGTGGACGGTCAGTCTGCCGAGTTCATCCGAGATGTTATGACAGAAGAAATCAATGCAATGGAAGAGCGGCATGAAGCAGGCGCCGCCATTTTTTCTCAGGCCGGCACGTATGCTCCGACTCTTGGCGTATTAGGAGCTGTATTAGGTTTGATTGCCGCACTAGCCAATTTGGAAAATATTGAGGAGCTCGGACATTCGATCAGCGCCGCGTTCGTTGCTACTTTGCTCGGAATTTTTACAGGATATGTTTTATGGCACCCATTTGCGAACAAACTGAAACGGAAATCTCAGCAGGAGGTGCTCGTCCGCCAGGTGATGATCGAAGGCATTCTTTCCATTTTAGAAGGACAGGCACCGCGGACGATTCAGCAAAAATTGGCATTTTATCTTCCTGAAAAAGAGCGGGCAAAGATTTCTGATGAAGGAAGTGTTGCGTCCGATGCGTAGTAGAAAAAAAAACCGCAATGACCATCATACAGATGAAAGCTGGCTTATTCCCTATGCCGATATTTTAACCCTTTTGCTTGCGCTCTTTATCGTCCTATTTGCTCTCAGTTCGATAGATGCCCAAAAATTTGAGCGTTTAGCAAGAGCTTTCAATTCCAATTTTGACGGAGGCATAAGCGTTTTAGAATATCCGAGCCCTCTACCACAACAAGAAATGGAAAACATCGAAGAAAACAAACAAAATGGAAAAGTGCAAAATGAGCCTCATGACAATGATGAATCGGGAAACAGCGATCAAGAGGAATTAGCGGAAGTTCAAAATCGGTTTAATCAATACATTGAAGAAAACAACTTGAAAAACAATATTAAAACATCACTAAACGAAGAGGGTTTGTTAATCACGATTCGGGACGATATATTGTTTGATTCAGGCAGCGCCAAAGTGAGAAAAAAAGATGAAATTTTGGCTACTGACATTGCCAAAATGCTCGCCATGGGCAGTGCCCGCAACGTGGTTATCAGCGGACATACAGACAATGTACCGATTCATAATTCAAACTTTGATTCAAACTGGCATTTAAGTGTTATGAGAGCCGTAAATGTGATGAAAATTATTTTAGAAAACAAAAATCTCGACCCAAGCAAGTTCAGTGCGAAAGGATACGGCGAATACAAACCCGTTGCTTCCAATGATACAGCAGAAGGAAGACAAAAAAACAGACGGGTGGAAATTCTAATTCTTCCAAACAATAAAAAAGCGGAGCCGAATTAAGCCGGTTCCGCTTTCATTTTTCTTTCGCATGGTACCCTACTTTTTTTAATAGATTAATCGCTGTTTCCTTCTCATCTTCTGTCAAAATATTCACGATCGAATCAATCATCTCTTGATGAGAAGGAAAGATTTCTTCAATCCATTTTCTCCCCTTTTCCGTTATTGCCGCATATGTGACACGGCGGTCTTTAGGGCATGCTTTTCGAACTAACAGCCCTTTTTGCTCTAATTTATCAATAACATACGTAATGCTGCCGCTAGCTAAAAGAATTTTTCCGCCGATTTGTTGAAGTGGCTGATCTCCTTTATGATACAAAAGCTCTAAAACGGCAAATTCCGTTAAGTTTAATCCATATGATTGAATGTGCTTGCTAACTTGATCATTCATTGCGCGATAAGCACGTGAAAGAACGATAAAAAATTTTAGAGATTTTTCAATACTGCTGTTATCCTTAGCCAACTTTCATCATTCCTTTAGTATTTCAATGTCTTGAATTATAATAGTGAAACTTCTCATTATTGTCAATCACTGCACAGAAAATTTCAGAATAAAAAAACTTTTTTAAACCCGATCTTCTTTCAAAAGATCATGCTATAATAAAAAGGTTGATGAAAAAGAAGGAGTTTAAAGAAATGCTGGACTTAACACATCGCCATAAGGTTTTGCTTTACATTTTGATCGTAATCCTGCCCACTTTTCTGATTTCGTTTATCATATGGGAAAAACAAAAAAATATTCTCTTTTCGAAACATGAAAAAGAAGCCGTATATATGCTAGACATTCATCAAAGTCAAATTGACCGCTTAATCTCGGAAACAAAAACGAGAATGGAAACAATGGCGTTATTCATAGATCAAGAAAATAATCCAAACCAAATTCAAAGAGCTCTAAAAGAAACCCTACAACAAGAACCCCGCTTTACCGGCCTTTATATCGCAAATGCAGACGGAACAATAAAAATCGGCACTCAACCCGTTTCATTACATCATGACATCTCTTCGGAAAAATGTTTTCAATCTGCGCTCGCAACAAAAAAGACTGCTATTTCAGAAGTTCACGATAAAAAGCTTATCACGATCTGCACCCCGATTGTAAATCAGCAAAAAGATGTAAATGGCGTTTTATACGCCACATTAAGCATAAACTATATACAAAATATTATGAATGTACTGAGCCCAGATTTATATATCGTGGTGAGCGACACGAAGAACAACTTTCTTTTCAGTGCAGGCGAAAAAGAAAAGGACGCTTCCGAAAAATCTGTTCAAACTGATATTACCCAGCTTCCATGGGTGCTGAAAGCGTCGGTCGCTCCGGTCAAGCCGTTGGAAATCTCTCAAGTTGTTTTAACTTATGCCGCCATTGTATACATTTTTTTTAATATTATTTTTTTGTTGATCCAATATTATTTGCTGAAACGTAAAGCAAGATTGGAAGAAGAAAAAATTAAAGCGCAAAAGCTTGAACTGGTCGGTACTCTCGCTGCCAGCACAGCGCATGAAATCCGAAATCCTTTAACTGGAATTAGCGGTTTTATTCAGCTGTTAAAGAAAAAATATCAGTCAGAAGAAGATCAGCATTATTTTTCCGTCATAGAAAAAGAGATCGACCGAATCAATGAAATTGTGAGCGAATTTCTCGTTCTCGGCAAACCAACCGCTCATAAACACAAACTGTACGACTTAAATCAGATTATCGACGAAGTCATGCCGATCATTAAATCGGAAATCAATCTCCATCGAACAAATTTTCAAGTTCATATGGATCGGCATAATCCTATTCGGATTTATTGTACAAAAAATCATATTAAACAAGTTTTGTTAAATTTAACGAAAAATGCTTTAGAAGCAATGGACATGAACGGATCATTAGAATTGATTGTCAAAAAAGAAGCAAATCTTGCAGTTATCAAAGTGATCGATACAGGGAAAGGGATTCCTGAAAAAATGATGGAAAAAATTTTTGACCCATTTTTTACGATGAAAGACAGCGGTACCGGACTTGGACTGGCAATATGCAAACGCATTGTCGATATGTATGGCGGCACCATTGAGATTGAAAGCAAATTGAATGTCGGCACAACCGTGACGATAAAGCTGCCGCTATCAAATAAAAGCTGAAGCTCGATGTGATTCTGAACTAGACGAAAAACAGCCTTCTTGTTCTAATGTAAGCCACATCTAAAAATGCTTGATGATGCATTTGATGCAGGATTGGTAGAAACCGATGAAAGCGACGGTTTCTACCTTCTTTTATCTATTTTTGAATCAAAAACCGATTAGAGGATCGGGGCTAAAAAATGCTGAGTCGTACCCAATCATTTTCTTACGATGAATGATATCTTGACATGCGGCTTCCGCTTTTTCCTTTTCTTCCTTTTTGAGAACGTGTTTTTTCCATTATTTTTACTGCACCTTTATAAACGATATAAATGCTCAAAAAAGCGAAGAACAGAGCGAGAAATCCCCATAGTCCTTGCACAATATCTTCAAATTCCATATTTCCTCTATTCGTTATTTTTTGTTGAATCTCAATGGCAAACACTATGACAACTAGTACGGTCATTGTATAAATAAACGATATACATAAAATGCCGAATTTTGCTATATATTTAAATACCACATGTGTAATGAAAAAGATAACCATGCCGAAAATGCCGATGATCCAAAAATGCAGCTGTTTATCTGTTAATTGAAAACCAGCCATTTCTACTAAATGGATAATATTATCATGAAAATCATTAATCAGTTCTACAATAAACAAGAGCGCTTCTTTCATATAAAATCTCCTTCTATTGATAAAATAACAAATCTATTATAAAACATTATTATCAAAATTTATTTTTTCTGAAAAGGGGTACGATTTTATGTACGACGTATATATTGGGAGTTTTTTATCAGCAATGTCTACAGGTTTAGGGGCTGTCCCGATTCTTTTTTTGCAAAAAACGATTAAACATAGAGGAAGAGATTTATTATTAGCATTCAGCGCTGGAATTATGATGGCTGCTTCCATGAGGGGGTTGATACCTGAAGCATTAGCAAACGGAAATATAATGAAAATGTGCATCGGATTAATACTTGGAGTGCTTATATTAACAATTTTAGAGAAAAATATTCCTCACATTGAACTGGAGCATACGAAAGAAGGAATACAATTTGACGAAAAAGCATTGCTCATTATCTCGGCGATCACCTTACATAATCTCCCGGAGGGTCTATCTGTCGGAGTAAGTTATGCCTCAGAGAAACAAGATTTAGGTCATCTAATTGCTCTTGCAATCGGGCTGCAAAATGCACCAGAAGGCTTATTAGTTGCGCTTTTTTTAATCAATCAGAACATTTCCCGCATCAAAGCCTTTTTCATTGCAACGTTGACAGGAGCGATCGAGATTGTCACATCTCTAATAGGGTTTTATTTAACAACATTTGTTGAATCTTTAGTTTCTTACGGTCTTGCTTTTGCTGCAGGAGCAATGCTTTTTATCATTTATAAAGAATTGATTCCGGAAAGCCACGGCGATGGTCATGAATTGACTTCGACATATTCTTTTATTTTCGGAATTTTATTTATGATTGTGCTGACTGAACTTTTTTAAGCTTGTCAAATATGTGTTTTCTTTATTTTTCAACCGTTGCAACAAAAGGATTTGTTAATGTCCATTTCATAGGGTGGAAAATCGATTGATTTTTCTCATCGCTGCTTACCATTTGCTGGTATTTGTTTAAAAGCTTGTCCAGTTCTTGGCTCAGCTCAATCGTCTCTTTGCTGTTCATACCGTTTATTTGAGCCATTTCAATCATTTTTTGCCTTTTTATTATGATTTCTATGAACAGCTTTTCTTTGCGCAGCTCTTCTTCCGTTGCCATTTCTCATATCCTCCTTCCAAATCTCGCGGTCTAAAGACACGCACTCGGTTATTATTACAGATTCTACTATTTTTGTAAATAGATTCGCAAATTTAGACAATATTTTTACACAAGTATTTGACAATCCTCTTTAATATTTACGTAAGGAGGATTGTCAAAACATTCATACAGTCATAAAAAGCTTATCCAAAAGCCTTTTTAAAAGAAAAAATTCGACTTCTTTTTTACTTGCTGACAGCAGACCAAAGCTTATTGCCTCAATAACCGCTGCCGTTTTATAGGTCGGAGGACAATATTTGAGCAATGATAAGATGCTTGTTTTCTATTTAAAATATTGTCGGAAATTTCTTTCCTTTCATTAAGAAAAGCTGCGCTTATTTCTATCATCACAATGACAAGCCTAAAAAACAGCGCAATTTTATCGGATTTTTACAGCTGTTCCAGTTGCTACAACCATCATCATCCCATCTCGTAATGTTTCAAAGTCAAGATCCACTCCAATCACAGCATTGGCTCCCAGATTTTTAGCTTTCGCTGTCATTTCTTCAATAGCTACTTCCCTTCCTTCTGAAAGCTTGCTTTCATATGCGCCGCTCCTGCCGCCGACAATATCCGTAATGCCTGCCAAAAAATCGCGGACAATGTTTGCCCCAAGAATGGTTGTACCGCTGACAATCCCCAAGTATTCTTCAATTTCCTTTCCTTGCAAAGAATTGGTTGTTGTAATAATCATGGATTTCCCTCCATTATTTATTTTTGTACTTTATTACGTTTGAAAAAACGTTTCGTTCCATTCCGATTCACAAATCATTCTACTTTTTCTCTAAATTGTAGTAAAATTGTAGTAAAAAGCGAAACCTTGCTTTCCGTTTGTTCGTAAATTTATTAAACAATGCTGACAGGGGTAGGATCATGAAATCGATATTCTTGTTTTTCATAAGAAGTTTTATTGCTGTTTGTTCGATGTCTGTTCTTTGGTTTGCCTTGTTTTTAGGATTTGACCAAGCTTTCATTCAATCGTCTTTGTATGCTGTTGCAGGCGGTATTATCGTCTATTATATCACCAAATGGCTGCAAAAAAGAAATTGGCTGAAGCAAAACGGATTGACAGCCAGTGAATACAAATATGTACAGGAAAATTTAAAAGAAGCAAGACAAAAAATTGCCCGACTGCAGCGCACCTTATTTAGAGCCCGATCGCTCGGAACGATTCAGCAGCTAGTCGAAGCAATCAGGCTTTCCAAACGTATATATCATGTCGTTGAAAAGGAGCCGAAACGCTTCTATCAAGGCGAATCATTCTTTTTCTATCATTTAGATTCTTGCGTGGAGCTTGCAGAAAAGTATACGTTTCTTTCCGCCCAGCCGATCCGCGATCAGAACGTTAAATCATCATTGGAAGAAACGAAACAGATGTTGAATCAAATTTGCGAATCATTGGAGAAAGATTTAATCACCGTTTTATCGAATGATATCGAACATCTTCAATTTGAATTAAATGTTGCGAAAAAACAAACAACGAAATGGAAAGATAGGTGATTACGTTGGAAGAAAAGAAAGAGTTGGATCTATTAGATGATCTATTAAAGGACCCATTTGGAGAAAAAGAAGATAAGCCCGCATCACCTTTAGCAGTCGGCGAAGAAGAACAGCCGAAAAAATTTATCGACATGCTCTCACAGGAGCATAAAGCAAAGGCTGCACAGCTGGCAGCTCAAATTGATTACAAAAACCGGCATTCGATCGTCCAATTTGGGGCTTCCGCTCAGCAAAAGCTCTCCAGTTTTTCCCACGAAATGCTGGACTATGTTCAAAAAAAGGATATCGGGCCTATAGGCGATATTTTAAAAGAGCTGATGAGCAAACTCGAACAAGTAAACCCGGAAGAATTAAAACCGGAAAAACGAAACTTCTTCTCTCGTCTTTTCAAGAAAATATCTAGTTCGATCAATGAAATTTTATCCAAATACCAAAAAATCGGGGCACAAATCGAACGCATTACAGTCCGGCTGGAAAATTCAAAAAAAGCGCTGATGTCCGATATTCAATTGCTCGATCGTTTATATGAGCATAATAAGGAATACTTTCACGCGCTAAACATTTACATCGCTGCTGGTGAATTAAAATTGGAGGAGCTCCATACAAAAGTAATACCGGAATTGCAAAAAAAAGCGGAAACAACTGGAGATCAAATGGCGGTTCAAGAAGTAAACGACATGCTTCAATTTGCTGATCGGTTGGAAAAACGGATCCATGATTTAAAGCTATCTAGGCAAATTACAATCCAAACGGCTCCGCAAATCCGGATGATTCAAAATATGAATCAAACATTAGCGGAAAAAATCCAATCCTCCATTTTGACGTCTATTCCTTTATGGAAAAACCAAATTGCGATCGCTCTCACCTTATATCGGCAAAAAGGAGCACTGGAGGCCCAAAAGCAAGTGACGAAAACGACGAACGAGCTGCTTTTGAAAAATGCAGAAATGCTGAAAGCAAACACAATTGAAACAGCCAGGGAAAATGAACGAGGCATCGTCGATATTGAAACGTTGAAAAAAACACAGGACGACCTAATTTCAACAATCGAAGAAACGCTCAGGATCCAACAGGAAGGACGTCTAAAAAGGCAGCAGGCTGAGCAAGAACTAATGCAGCTCGAGAAAGACTTAAAAACGAGACTATTGCAATTTAAACAAGAATAAAAAAGACAAACCGGGATGATTTTTATAGAGGAAAGATTTTACACATATACAGCTGTTGAGTGATTTCGTCCAAGCTTTTTTAAATGCTCATGCAGAACCGGCACGGCATTTACATCATATAAACAGCAAATTTTTTAAAAACTCTGCGCAGGCATCGCAGAGTTTTTCATTTTGAAAGGTTCTATGATGCCCAATTTTTGCATTGCTCTAATTGCAGCAAAAAAGCTTTTTTATCCGCTTGATTGCCTGCATAGCCTACAAGCGCTCCGTTTTTGCCAATCACCCGATGGCAAGGAATTATGATCGGGATAGGATTCGCTTTATTGGCTTGTCCAACTGCCCGAACAGCTTTCGGATTTCCGATCCCATCTGCAACATATTGATAGCTTCTAGCTTCACCGTAAGGAATGTTCATCAACTCTTTCCATACTTTTTGCTGAAATGAAGTGCCTTTTGGAAAAATGGGAAGGGAAAATATTTTTCGTTTCCTTTGAAAATATTCCTTAAGCTGTTTCGCTGCCTCTTCCAATAGATCCGTTTTATGTTCCACAACTTTTGAAGATGCCAGAAGCTCTGTAAGCTCCTGCTCGTCCATCAACAAAGAGACAATTCGATTCTTTTCCTCTATAATCCCGATCGTTCCAATAGGGCTGTTCATTGTATGCAAAAAGTACATCCTACACACCTTCTTGACCATTGATAGGGAGCGAAATATAAAATGTCGTTCCATACCCTACTTTGCTTTTGACATCAATTTTCCCATTGTGCTCTTTAATAATTTTGTAGCTTACCATAAGACCTAGGCCTGTTCCCCGCTCTTTCGTTGTATAAAACGGCTCCCCAAGCCGCTTCAGTTTATTTTTTGGAATTCCTGGCCCTTCATCTTGAATGGAAATTTGAACCCGGTGATCATCTTCTTTTGTGATCGAAACATAAATATTGCCTCCATTTGGCATCACTTCGATTGCATTTTTTAATATGTTAATAAAAACTTGTTTTAATTGATTGGGTTCGCAAAATATATCCGGCACTTCCCCGTAGTCTAAATGAATTTGCACATTTACTAGAATAGCCTGTGCATTTAATAATTCTATCGTATCTTTCATGATTTTCACAATATTTTTTTGTTCAAATCGAACAGCTTGAGGCTTCGCCAAAATAAGAAATTCATCAATGATTGATTCAATTCGCTTCAGCTCAGAAGTAATGACATTGAAATACATGGAATAATCTTCTTTTATGCTTCCTTGCAGCAGCTGGATAAATCCTTTTAACGCTGTCATTGGATTGCGGATTTCATGGGCTATTCCGGCTGCCAATTCCCCAACAATATTGAGAGTGTCCGATTTTCTCAGCCGCTCTTCGATTTCTTTTCTTTCAGTGATATCGCGAAATATAACTAAATTCATATTTTCAATAATGTGGCGTTTAAATGAACATTCGAGAATTCTTTCCTGCTTATTTTTCACCGTAATCGCAAATTCTTTCGTCAACCCATCCATTTTCCAATCACTTTTAAAATGAATGGGAAAAAATCGAAATATGCAATCACGTCCAATTTGGTCTTGTGTTAATCCTAAAATTTGCATTGCAGCAGGATTGGCATCAACAATCACCCAATCATCATTAAACAGAAGGATGCCGTCCATCGCTCCGTTAAACACATTCCGAAATTTTTGTTCACTTTCACGCAATTCTTTTTCCATTCGTTTCCGGTCGCTGATATTTCGCAATATGGTCATATGGGTTTTTTCCTTCGGGTTGTATTTTGATGTGAATTCGAGCTGCTTCTTTTGTCCGTTCGGCATGTAAAACATTAATTCTTCCCGGATGGCACCGGATTTTAAATATTCATCTTTCACCTGCAAAAACTTTGGATCATTTGCATTGATAAATCGCATTAAATTGCTTTTCAACAGTTCATCAAAGGGGAGTTCAAATATGCGGCAAGCCCATTGATTCGCGCGTATAATATTTCCAAAATGATCCCAAATAAGGATGGCATCAAGAGCATTTTCAAAAATTTCTCTAAACCTTTCTTCACTCTTCAAAATTTGCTGTTCCATAAGCCTCTTCTCTGTAATATCGCGCAATATCGACATGTAAAATCCGTGTAAAATGTTTGACGTGGTCGTAAATTCAAAAATTTTTCGCGTTCCGTCTTTTAATCGAACAGGCATTTCTCCTTTCATTTTTCCTTTTTCAAACAATATTTCATAAAAATATTTTTTCATTTTCTCATCTTCGATAAAATCTGAAAATTTATAGTTTTTGAGTTCATCACTCGGAATGCAAAAGCTTGTACAAAATGATTGATTGGCATCTATAATAAATCCTTCGTAATCAAAAATGACAATGCCGTCAACAGCACGGTCAAATAAATCCGGAAACAGCTGTTCATTGATCGATCGTTCCTGTTCAAGAATTTTTTTCGAAGAAACATCCCGAAAAATAGCAAGATTGTATGTGCCGTAAATGTTCTCAATGATGCTGTATTCAACATATTTGATTCGGCCGTTTTCCAGTTTTAACATGAGTTCCGCATATTGCTGTTTTTCATGATCAGAAAAATTTTTTATAAATTCGTTTCCTGGCAGAGCTGCTACAAAATCATCTATCGACTTCTCTAGTATGACTTCTTTTTCCATTTCAAAAAGGCGGCATGCTGACTGATTTACTTGAAAAAACTTGCCGTGATGATCTAAAAGCACCATAGCATCTATTGATCGATCGAAAATTTCGTAATATTTTTTTAATTTTTCATTTTCTTGTTGCGCTTTTTTTAAACGTTTTGCCAACAAATCTTCTTCAATGGCTGCAATGTTTTGCTTCAAACTTCCCACCTCTCATTTTAACACTCTCAATATATTTACATTTTCTACAAATTACGTTAGAATCCTTCATGCACTGTCAATTTAGTCAATTCGATGTACCTTTCAGTACGACTGTTTACAAAATGTTGAATTTGTCTTATATTTTAAATCGAAACTTTTTTTGAAGGTGATAACATGAATGAGAGGAACAGCTACTTTGATAACGCCAAGTTTATATTAATTCTTCTTGTCGTGTTCGGCCATTTTATTCGATCGATGATTGAAGACAATTACATTATGATGAACATATACAAATTTATTTACACGTTTCATATGCCTGCGTTCATTTTAATTTCCGGCTTTTTTGCCAAAGGGTTTAACAAACAGGGATACGTTAAAAAAATAGCAAAAAAACTCATTTTGCCATATTTCATTTTTCATGGCATCTATACAGTTTATTATGTTTTGATTAAAGGCGACAATCTGCTCCATTCAATTGATCCTTTGAATCCGCACTGGTCCCTCTGGTTTTTAATAAGTTTGTTTTTCTGGAACGTCATGCTGATCCCGTTTTCTAAATTGAATAAATTGGTCGCTTTAGGACTTTCGTTCTTTATCGGTATTGCAGCTGGATATTTTGATTTCATCAGCAACTATTTGAGCTTGTCACGTACACTAGTCTTTTTTCCTATTTTTTTAATAGGTTTTTATTTAAAGAAAGAACATTTTGCCATGATGACGAAGCTGCCTGCAAGATCTTTAGGGGCAAGTGCTCTGTTGCTTACATTTGTGACGTATTTCTATTTGCCTTTTGAGTATGAGTGGCTGTTCGGTTCCATGCCTTATTCAGCTTTTGGCGAAACGGATATCTTTTCAGGGCTGGTGCGGCTCGGATTTTATTTTCTTACTTTGATTACGACGTTCGGATTTTTCTCGTTAATACCGAAAAAGCGTCAGTTTTTCACTGAATGGGGCACAAGAACTTTTTACGTTTATTTATTGCACGGATTTATCATTCAATCGTTCAGAGACAGCGAACTTGAAAGCTGGCTTACAGAAATAGAAAGCATCACGGTATTCGCCATTGTTTCAATTGTCGTTACGTTCTTGCTGTCGAGCCGCTTTGTCAAAACGATCGCACAGCCAATCATTGAACTTCGAGCGACAATGCTAAAAAAAATAGTAAAAGGCTTATAAGACCGGGGCTGACGCACACAGACAGTCACATCACATAAATAGAACAGCTTCTAATAGCTTTTCAGAAATAGGTCTTTTCTACAGTCCGAGATGCTGATACAACAATCTAGAGTAGTTAGAGAAATAACTTCAAAGGCGTCGCAGTTCCTAAACTTTCTAACTTTAAAAACAAGTCATAAGTCAGAGGTCCTAGCGGGGTATGGAAAATTCGAACATTTGCCAAAAAAATCTGGCGAGGCCCCTCGATGGACTTCGCCAGATGTTCAATTTTTTAGTCAATCCATTCAGCAATCTTCAATAATGAGATAGGCTGTTTTAATTGGCCCATGTACGCCAACCACTAAGTTCATTTCAATATCCGCTGAATTGCTCGGTCCTGTAATAAAATTAATGCAGGAAGAAATCGTTTCGCCTTTTTCCACCATTTGATGAAATTTTCTGGCGGCCTGTGTCATTCTAGGGAGAATCGTGCTTTTCGGAATAATGGAAATATACGTTGTCGGCAAAAGGCTGACCGCCCTTCCTTTCCCTCCCCCATTCAACAAGACAACCGTCCCGGATTCAGCCAGTGTATAATCGCTGAACGTAATTCCGATATTTGCTCTTTCCGCAATTTGAATATTTTCTTTACCAAGCTCAGGATCCCATATATGCACGTCTGTTCCTTCGTTTGGCAATTCCTCCAATAAAAAAGGCATCAGCCCGAATGCTTCAAACCGATGATCGTCCCACGTCACAATCGGACCGCCTCCATAAAAAGCAATCGCCTCTTTCAGCGTATTTTTCAATGATTTGGAAGTCGTTCTGTATACATCGACATGAACATTTTTACATTGTTTTATAAATGCATCAACCAGTTCGTCGGAAGAATAACCAGCAAGTGTTTTTTCTTGAGGGTGAAATGACCAGCTGGGCCGTTCCACCCCTTCCTTCCGGGGATTTCGTCCTAACCTTTGAGCTATCGTCTGCAAAAACGAATCTCGATTTTGAATCGTTCCGTTCATGAACGATCACCACTTTCTTTTTTACGATTGTGAAACCATTCGCGAAAGCTGTTTTTTTCCGGTGCCGGGAAATCACGTATGGACGTCCAATTTTTCAAAGGACCTGGTCCATTGGAAATTTTCCCGTCTTTCGAAAACGGTTTGAGGGCTGCTGGCGCCAGTTTTGTTCCCCACTGATACAGTTTTTGATTCGATGCTCCTATTCCAAATGCCTTCATCGCCAGCTTCTCGCTTATTGGCGCTCGCCCTTCCCGCTCGACAATTACTTGCCGATGCTTATGGAGAAGTTCATGAAGCGGAATTTTTACGGGGCATGCTTCCGTACAAGCGGCACATAGTGTGGAAGCATAAGGCAATTCCTTAAAATCATCATAACCGCCAAAAAGCGGCGTCAATACAGCGCCAATCGGACCTGGGTAAATCGATCCGTACGAGTGGCCGCCTATATGCCGATATACAGGACAGACGTTAATGCACGCTGCACAACGAATGCATTGAAGAACAGGCTGGAATTCAGTTCCTAAAATTTTGCTTCGTCCGTTATCAACAATCACCAAATGGAATTCTTCCGGTCCGTCAACATCCTCTTTTTGTTTCGGACCAGTTAAAACCGTTATATAACTCGTTAATTTTTGACCGACTGCACTCCTTGTCAAAAGACTGACAAGCACATCAAGTTCTTCGAATGTTGGAACTATTCTTTCCATCCCCATGACAGTTATTTGTGTTTTCGGAATGGTCGTCACCATGCGGGCATTTCCCTCATTTGTCACTAAACAAAACGATCCGGACTCGGCAATGGCAAAATTGCATCCTGTGATGCCGACATCCGCTGTTAAAAATTCCTCCCTAAGCATTTTTCTCGCATGGAGTGCAAGCTCCTCAGGCTTTTCTGTTTTCTCATACCCAAGTTTTCGCTGAAACACATCTCGAATTTGTTCCTTATTTTTATGCAGGGCTGGGGCTACAATGTGCGAAGGCGGATCATGATCATCAATCTGCAATATATATTCGCCTAGATCCGTTTCAATAACTTCACAGCCCGCTTCCTCCAAACATTGATTCATATGAATTTCTTCCGTCACCATCGATTTCGATTTGACAATTTTGCGAGCCTTTTTTTTCTTGATAACGCTTTGGATGTAATCGTTCGCTTCCTCCGCTGTTTGAGCAAAAAAAACATGTCCGCCCCTTTTTGCAACATTTTCGCTTAACTGGTGTAAATAATAGTCCAAATTTTCCAATGTATGCTTTCTGATTTGTTCACCGAGCGATCTCCATTCTTCCCAATTGCCAAGCTCTTCAGCAGCTTCCAGACGTCTTTTTCTCAGCCTTTCTTGAGCATCTTGGACTGCATTTCTCATAAAATCGTTTTCAATATTTTTTTGCACCCTTTGATCAAACGGCTGATCCGAAATTTTCATTGCCATCCTGCTTTCCCCCCTCCATTATTCGATACTGTTTAACACCTCAGCAATGTGCATGACCTTCACTTGTTTATTTTTCCTGCTTATTCTCCCCCCGATATTCATTAAGCAGCCGCAGTCTGCCCCGATTAAATAGTCGGCATCGGTTTCCTCAATATGCCGAACTTTTTCATCAACCATTTGTTCAGATATTTGTTCCATTTTGACGGAAAACGTTCCGCCAAAGCCGCAGCAATCATATGCATTTGGAAGCGGAACCAATTCAAGCCCCTTCACGTTTGCCAGCAATTTAAATGGTGCCTCCTGAACTCCAAGAAGACGGGTCATATGACATGATGTATGATAGGTTGCTTTTCCTTTTAATGTTGCGCCCACATCTTCCAAATTTAAAACATCTACAATAAACTGTGTTAATTCATACGTCTTATTTGCAAGCTTTTGCGCCTTTTCTTTCCAAACCGGATCTTCATCAAAAATGTGCGGATATTCCTTAAACATCGTGGCACATGATCCGGAAGGTGTGACAACATAATCGGCATGTTCAAAGGTGAGAATCATATTTTTCATCGCTTCTTTTGCCGCTTGAACATATCCGCTGTTATAGGCAGGCTGTCCGCAGCAAATTTGGCTTTCCGGAAATTCTACTTCGCATCCAAGTCTTTCTAAAAGCTCAACTGTTGCTTTGCCTACTGAACCGTTAAATACATCCACTAAACATGTGACAAATAATGAAACTTTCAATTTGCTCCCCCCGCCTTGTGAAACAGTTTCAACTAAGATGTAACCCTTTTCTTTTCACTTTATCGCTTTTTTTATCTTTAGTCAACAGGTCATCTGATGACTAGAAAGGAATATGCTTGCTTTATTCATAAAAAAAAGCCGCCGTGTCGATCCATTGTTTGAAGATATCATGCTTACTATTGGGATCCATGAGACGGTTTAACACCATGGCAAAAACGGCTTCGTCATACTGAGAAGCAGCCTCGGAATCATCCATGATTTTACATAATAGCCGACCAAGCCCTAACTTTTCCCATACCTTTCGGAACAGATAAACCGGCCCAAACTCTTTTGTCCAAAGCACGGAGAAAGAAGAGGAAGAGCCTTGCCCGTGAATTCGGTCAAAGTAACGCTCTGAAAATTTGATTAATCCCTCGATTTATTTATCGACAGAGCCATTCTCTAATAAATGCTCTAACCTCCCTAGATTATAAAGCGTTTGTTGCCGAACTTTATTGTCTACACGAAATGTACGACATATTTGTAGATATTGACGAACAGAACCATTTTTATTTTTTGCTTATTAATTCGAATATACATATGTGGGTTTATTTGGCATGTATTTTTTTGAAAATGGCATTGAAAACTCCAAAGTATCCTCTTGTCAAATTCCGCTTCCCCCCCAAAAGACCCGAAATTAGTAATTAAATTTCCTAGTCTCTATTTTTATATAACAAATTATACCATTTTCCCATATTATATATTGTGTTATTTTCGATAGAATATAAGTGTAATGATTAAAGGAGGTAATGTTATGGAGAACCCTAATGAAAGATTGGATTTAGATGATATTTTAGCTATAATTGAAAAACTTTCTGAAGAAGATGCAAAATCATTTCTAAAAATAATTTATGGGAAGCTTGGAAATTTTAAATATTCTACAGAAGACATTACAAAAGAAAATATAATCAATGACATTGAAACAATTTTTAGTGAGAAAATACCTAAACTTTTGCAAATAAGAGAAGAACAAAAAAATAAATCTACATAATCTTTATGTAGATTTTTTCTTTTAAACTTAAACTGTAGATGAGTAAATCCCATTACATTTATTACCATCTTTAAAAAGAAAACAAAAATACCCTAATGCCACTCGTAACTGGTTTTTAATGGAATCTAGTGGCACTCCTCGTTGGGCTTCGTAATAAATAAACTCAGTGAGATTGTGAATTTTTCTCGATCTTACACTCGCAAGACCGGTTGAAAAATCACTTGAATGTTCTGTCATGCAATAGATATACGTAAATTGTACGATGGTCCAATATCGTTTAATGGCTCGCTCATGTCGGGGCTGTCTAATAATCGATTTTCCGGCTTATAGACGCCCTTTAATGTTTTAGAAATTTGATATATCAATGCTTATGATGTTCCGTTTTCAATGGATTTTGACTTTCTGGACAGCCCCTAATGTTTCTTTCGTTTGCCGAAAGTAGCTTTCGATCGACCAGCGTTTCGCATAGTATCCAAGAATAGCCTAATCGCTCAGTTTTTGTGTCTGTACTTAAAAAACAACGCAAATGCTCGCTCGTCATCGGTTGATCGGTTTTCCAACAAAACAATACCACCGCATTTGGAATGTCGTTCAATGCCCCTTCGTAGCGATACACTCGATACGTTTCCCCTCCCACGGTCACGAGGTGGGTATCGGAAACATCGATGTAACGGGCAAATTCTTTGACGGATGGACGAATTCCTTGTGGATACAGGATGCGGTTGGTTTTCAGTGCTGCCCAAACGGGTTTCTCCCGAAAAATTTTTTATTGCCGCAAAAAACAACAGTTCTTTTGTCAGTTCAAGTCAGAGACGGCATGTGTAAAAACGCTTGCATCATATGTCAATTCCTAGTTAAAAAGACTCTGTTTTAGCCCCTGTTTTTATATGGGCTTTATGATGTTTTTTCAAAACCTTTTCAACATTTGTCAGGTGTGCGAGCATTAAATGCTGTGCTTCTTCCGCGTTTTGTTGTTCAATTGCTGTAAAGATGGCTTTATGCTCTTGAAAAATTCGTTCTGCGGTTACTTGCTCTGAATAAAGCCAAATTTTTCGTGTTTCCCGCATCGTTTCAACAATCATGTCGGCTACATTGTTCATTAAGCTTAATAAAATGGGGTTTTGCGTAGCGGCTGCGATCGCTTTATGAAACTTCCAATCCGCTTTTTCTCCTAATTCTTCATCGTTTATATGGATAAGCATTTCGTCAAGCGCAGCTTTCATATCATGGAGATTTTGCTCCGTCCGCTTTGCTGCAGCAGTAAATGCAGCACCGACTTCTAATATTTTTCTAACCTCTAATAAATGTTCAATATCTTTCATATTCATTAACGCCGCTGTCGAAAGAGAAAACGTGAATGACATGGGATCAAACTCTTTTACAAACGTTCCTTCCCCTTGTTTCATTTCAACAATCCCCATTGCTCGTAATGCGCTTAATGCTTCACGAATCGCTGCACGGCCGACTTGAAAATTTTCAGCAAGCTGATGAACGGATTCCAATTTTTCTCCTGGTTTTATTTCTCCTTTTTTAATCATATCTAAAAGGGCTTCCGCCACTTCTTCATAAAGCTTTCTCGGTTTGATTTGTTTATATTCCATTTGCTTCACCCCAAAGTTCAACTAAACAAAATGAAGTCCAAAATATCGGTACATTTATTTTACTGGAAAAGACTTATAAAAATCAAAGTGTTGGCGAAAAAATAACAGCGTCTAACCATAAACTTTTTCTTTTTTGACAACTTTTTTGGAAGGAATCATAGACCTGTGTCTCCGAAATCGCGCAAATGACTGAATGAAACTTCATCATAAAAAAAGAGAAATTTGTCTAAACTCTTAAACAATGCTTCATCCGTTACGAACGTCTAATATGTAACTCACTTTTACTGTACCAGTTAAAATGACAAAAACACTCGACGAATATGCTTTATAGCTGTAGACTTGTTAAGGTGATTGATAGAAACGGAAAAGAACGCGTACGAAAAACTTATCAAAAGGGTGAATCCCTGCTTCTTCTTATTTGAAAAGAATATGTTACAATAATGTAGAAAATCGCTACTTCTCAATATCCATTATGAAAAAGGTGTGGAAATATGAACATCATTGTCAGTTCATTAAATGCCAAATACATTCATATGAACTTGGCTATACGTTATTTAAAAGCATATGCCGAGCCAGAATTTCAAGTTCAAATGGCAGAATATACGATAAAAGATCCCGCGATGAACATTGTAACAGATTTGTTTCGAAAAAAACCGGACATAATCGGTTTTAGCTGTTACATATGGAACATTACAGAAACAATCAAAGTGGCGAAAATACTGAAAAAAATAAAGCCGGAAACCATCATTGTCTTTGGTGGGCCTGAAGTATCCTATGATACGAAAGAATGGCTTGAAAAAATCTCAGAGATTGATTTTATTATCGTAGGAGAAGGGGAAGAAACGTTTAAGCAGTTTTTGCGGGAAGCACATGGAAACCAAGAATGGGAAAACGTGAGCGGTTTAGCTTTTCGAAAAGACGGAGCAGTCATTATAAATCCGCAGAGGAACAAAATTGATCTGCGAATGATGCCGTCGCCTTTTCGATTTGATGAAGATGTGCCACATCTTAGCAAACGGATTGTTTATATTGAAACGAGCCGCGGCTGCCCCTTCAACTGCCAATTTTGCTTATCTTCCATTGAGGTTGGGGTTCGTTATTTTGATCGGGAGAAAATCAAGGAAGATATTCGCTATTTAATGAAAAACGGTGCGAAAACAATTAAATTTGTCGACCGAACGTTTAACATCAGCCGGAAATATGCGATGGACATGTTTCAATTTTTAATTGATGAACATGTTCCGGGCGTCGTGTTCCAGTTCGAAATAACTGGCGACATTATGCGCCCGGAAGTGATTCAATTTTTAAATGACAACGCACCGAAAGGACTTTTCCGATTTGAGATCGGCGTTCAATCAACAAACGATTTCACAAACGAATTAGTGAAACGTAAGCAAAACTTCGCAAAACTGTCCAGAACGGTGACGATGATCAAACAAGGCGGAAAAATAGATCAGCACCTTGATTTAATTGCCGGACTTCCTGAAGAAGACTACAACTCTTTTCGAAAAACTTTTAACGATGTGTTTGCATTAAGACCTGAAGAACTGCAGCTTGGTTTTTTAAAAATGCTCAGAGGGACTGGTCTTCGAATTGGAGCTAAACATTTTGGCTACGTGTATATGGATGAACCGCCATACGAAATTTTAAGCAACAACGTTCTCTCTTTTGAAGATATTCTCAAAATTAAACAGGTGGAAGATGTTCTTGAGAAATTTTGGAACGACCATCGAATGGACACGACAGTGGAATATTTAGTAGAAGAAGTGTTTGAGACGCCTTTTGATTTCTTTCAAGAATTTGGCGCCTACTGGGATGAACGCGGATGGGCAAGAATTGGTCATCAGCTCGAAGATTTGTTTCGAAGATTATTTTCGTTTATTCAAGAACGCAAACGAGAACATTTGCCAACTGTTGAAGGGTTTCTGAAATACGATTATTTGCGCAATCAGAAGCAAAAGCCGCGAAAGCCATGGTGGGATGAAAAGCTTAAAAAACAGGAGCAATCAGCAATCTATCAATTTATCCTGTCCAACCCTGAAATGCTTGGAAAAACCTTTTTAAATCTGTCTCTTTCGGAAAAAGATTTATATAAGCATACGGTTTTAGAAATTCTTCCATTTAATCCTGAGCTGTATTTGCAAAAAAAGATATTAGTAAAAGAGCCGGCAATTTTGTTAGTTTATTACAACTATAGCGATCACCAGCCGCATATGTTTTCTTTTCCGTATACTGCGCTGAAAAAGGTGAGGGAAGCTTAACATCCCTCACCTTTTGTTTTTGTTTTTCTTTTGTTTTCTTCTAAAATATCGTAAATTTTCGCAGCATTAAAATCTCCCAGTTCATTGCCAAATTCCAAATCTTGTTTCACATCTTTTTTGTTCTTTACGTTTTTATTATGTTCCATGTGCTTTCCCCTTTTTTGAATTTCGGTTAGCCCCTTTCATCGGGTCTTCATCTGTATAGGATGCTGAAAATTCTTTTTCAGGAAGGCTTTCTGTCGGTGTTTTGCTCGTTTTTTCTGCTTGATTATATGCTTGTTTCCTCTTCAATCTGCATCCTCCTTTCTTTTTTATCTTTTTCAGAAACAAACCATTTATTCAGCTGTTTCTATAAAAGATGGAAAAAGGGATGTGCTTCCATATGGATGCCCGATCGTCAATGCTTAAGTTTTTTCTTGCTCCGCAAGGGTATTTTGTGCTTCTTTTATAACGGGTTAAGCGGCAATTTTGATGCTTTATACTTCAAGCTATTCGGCAATTTTGGACCGTTTTCTGTTTTGCAGCTAAAAAAAGTGATGATTTAGCACTTTGTTTGCATAAAAAAAGAACCGCTCTTATTTGGCGTAATTTCGTAAAACTGCCAAACAATGAAAGAAGCGATTCATGACAACACTGAAATTCGTTTATTCTATTCATCTTCGCAATGGATGGTTGACCTTTTTTACTTTCTAGCTTTGAAAATATTTTTTACTTTTGAAACCACGTAATGGCTTCCTCCGCGATCTTCAACACGTTCAATCATCATCGTTATTAAAAGATCTTTTTTATCCGCATCAACAGCAACAAACCAACCGTTTTCCTGACCTTTTTCTCCTTTTGCCGCTTTCAGCTCTGCCGTTCCTGTTTTTCCAGCCAGCTTCAATCCTGGAGTTCGAGGTTTATATGCCGTTCCGTTCGGATCCTCCACCACTTGAATCAAATCTTGAAAAATCAAATTCGCATGTTCCTTTGAAACAACATGGCTTTTCCAATTGGATGGTGTCTTCTCTTCTTCTTTTATTAATACGGGCTTAATCATGTTTCCGCCATTAATAAATACTGTAAAGGTGTATGCTAAATGCAGAGGAGTGATTTGAATTTGTCCCTGTCCATATCCAGAATCGGCTAAAAGTACTTCATTATCCATACCGTTATTTGCAATTTTCGATGTTTCAACAGGAAACGGAAAATCAATTTTTTCATGAAATGCAAAGGACTCTAGTCCTTTTATAAATTTTTCGGCTCCAATATTTAAAGCAGCCTGGGCGAAGTAAATATTATCTGAATAGGCAAGAGCAGCGCGCAAATCAACTTGTGTTGCAGGGGATGGAACCCGCTTAATATAATAATTGCCCCAGCTCCCGTCTTTTTGCCAAGTATCTTTTGGAATGGAAATCTTTTTATTCGGATCAATCGTTCCGGTATTGAGCCCAATCGCTGCTGTGAGCGGCTTTAAAACAGAACCAGGTGTATACAAATTTTTGAACTTAGCCATAAACGGTTTATTCGGATCATCTTTTTTCTTCTTGTATTCCGTCAGAAAATCGTTCGGATCATAGGACGGCGCACTGACCATAGCCAGAGTTTCTCCGGTTTTTGGATTGATTGCGACACTTGCACCTGAATCAGTTGATAATTCTTTGTAAATATTTTGCTGAAGATCAGCATCAATTGTAAGGTAAATATCGTTTCCGTTCTCAGCTTCTTTTTTGGCGATCACTTCATCTGTTCCTTTTACTTTGATGATCCAGCCTGTCGTTCCGTGCAGCTCATCTTCAAAAACTTGCTCCAATCCAGCTGCGCCAATTTGCTCAGAAGAGCTGTACCCTTTTTCCTCATATTTCTCAAGCTCTTCTTTATACATTGACCGCAAATAGCCAGTCAAGTGGGCAGCGCTCTCGCCAAAAGGATACATTCTTCCCGTTACATTTTTTTTCTTAACGGAAGGAATGGCTAAAAGTTTGTTGACAAGCTCTGTATCAGCCGGATTTACGATTTTCAGCGGGACGAATGAGTCCTCCTTCACCCAGCCTTGGGATAATTTTCTCTCAATTTCCTCCTTGGAAACTTCAAGAAGCTTCGCTGTTTGTTCCAAAATGGTTTCTTTTTGCTCCTTCATTTCTCCCGGTACTACACCGATTTCAAACAACAGGCCATTGATGGCAAGTCCTTTTCCATTTCGGTCAAAAATCTCCCCTCTTTCCGGCTCGATAGGCTGGATGGAAATTTCTTCTCCCTCATCAAGCTGAGGAAAAATAAAGGAAGGATTCCATTCAATTCGCCAATCGTTTCCATTATCTGTTTCTTCTTTTTTTAAAACGGCTTTGTTTTCAAAGCTTATTTTCCCCGCTAATGTTTCCATTGAAACAGCAAATGGGAATGTAATATTTCCGTTTTTATCAGGCTTTATTTCTTCTTTCGGTTTCTTAAAGTCGATTTTCAGCTGTTTCACACCTGAATCTTGATAAATTTTTTCATAGCGGGAAACAAATTCGTCTTTTTTGATATTTTTTTTCACATTGGCAGTCAATTGGTCATACATTTCCGAAAAATTTTGGTCTCTCCAATTGGCAACAAAGTCTGCAAAACGATCCTCCGGCTCTGGATCTTTAGAACATCCCGAAAAAAGCACCAGCACGACAAAAACACTAAAAAAAAGCTTTCGAATCCGCACAAAAATTCCCCCTCTCCCCTATGATTTTATGACAATTCTTTTTTATCCAATAATTACCCGCTCTTTTGGATAATGATAATTGGCTTCCTTCCTCTGTTTTCCAATTAAAAAAATAAACGATAAAATGCCGATCCGACCAATAAACATCATGATCATGATTATGATTTTTCCGATCGGACTAAGTTCAGATGTAATGCCAAGCGAAAGCCCTGTTGTTCCAAAGGCTGAACAAACTTCAAAGATAATTTCCATTAACGTAAACCGTTCTGTTGCAGATAATATGACAATCGAAGTTAAGCACAAAATAACAGAAACTGTCATAACGGCAATTGATTTTTTTATATCATCTGGGTGTATTTCCCGTTTAAATACTTTCACCGTGCTGGAGCCTTTCGCAAAATGAAAGGCAACTAGCAAAATGACTGCAACGGTAGTCGTTCTGACACCGCCACCCACAGAGCTTGGCGAAGCACCTATAAACATAAATATGGACATAATCAGCAAAGTCGTCTCGCTGAACATGCTGACATCCATTGTATAAAGCCCTGTGCTCCTTGTGGTAGCTGATTGAAACAGAGCATAGAAGAAAGATTCGAGAAAACTTTTATCAGATAAATAATTGCTTGATTCTATTAGATAGATCAGGATTGTTCCAATAACGACCAATGCGAAAAAAGTCACAGTTGTCAATTTTGTGTACAAAGAAAACCGGTATGTCCTTTTTGTTCCAATTGTCAAAATAAAGTTTTTTGTCTCAATCAAAACTGGAAATCCGATAGCTCCCAGCGTCATTAAAATAATATGAACCATTTGGACAAAATAATCATGTGCAAAAGGTACAAGCGACGAACCGCTTATATCAAAGCCGGCATTCGTTGTGGCGCTGATGGCAGAAAACATGCCATGCAAATAAGCTTCCTTCCATTCCGGAAAATATTTTAAATAATATGTGCCTAATATGATGGTGCCGATCAGTTCAATAATCAAAATCATCAACATAATTTGCCTCATTAAATTTACAATGCCGGACAAATTCAATTGATTTTGATCAACCATGATCAACTGACGTTCCCTTAAGCCTATTTTTTTGCCTAAAACGAACCAAAACAATGTGCCCAACGTCATGATGCCGATGCCGCCAATTTGGAGAACAATCATTAAAATAAAAATCCCCGGAACGGTAAACGTATCAATGATTGAAACAGTTGTCAGCCCTGTTACACTTACTGCACTAACAGCAGTAAACAATGCATCCAAAAACGTCCATTCGGCATCCGGTTTGTGAACAAACGGCAAACTGAGCAAAATGACCGCAACAGTGATAGCTAAAAAATAAAAAATAGCAAGCATCTGAGCTGGTGATAGTGAAACTAATCGATTACGAATATTTACTAGCATCCTTGTTCAATCCTTTTTTTTACTGCTCATACTATCATAAAGAAAGTACAAGTTTTTTTAAAGAGGTTTTTCCAATTTTGATCATCGAAACTGAAAAATTTGTTATTGTGCCAATTTCTACAAATTCATACTCAAGAAAAATTTATCTGAACTTATTAATTCCATATAAAATGCTTGTTTTTTTATATCTTTTTATTAAAAATAAGGGTAGGCTGTTTAATAAAGGGGGATGTTATGGGAAAAATTCAATTGCGTCGTTCCGTTATGGTTCAATTATTACTATCTTTAAAAGGAATACACGAATTATCCCCTGAAGAAGTGATGAAACAACAATTGCCCTCTGATCAAACAAACCAAATACCTGGCTTCATCAAAAAATTGAGCAAACAAAGAGACAAAGGAGAGCTTGGACTGTCAACGAATGAAATCGTCATCTTAGGAAATTTTTGCGAACTAACTTCCTTGAAATCAACTTCCGTTCAAAATTGGGTCAAGCGTGATATAAAAGAAATCATCGGTCCTCCTGAACTTGGAAAAAAATATTCGGTCGAACAAGCTGCTTTATTGTTAATTGTAAAAGATTTAAAAACCATATTCGACTTTGAAACTGTCCGTTCCTTATTGATGAAAGTTTTTAATACGATTTCCGACCGGAATGATGATTTAATCAGTCCGTTAATGTTTTATAAATTATATACAGATGTGTTGGAACAAGTAAAAAATGTCGAGATCGACAACAACCGGCAGTTTGAAAAAAAACTTTTCGTACAAACAAAAAGGCTTCTTCAAAAGCAAACTTCTTTATCGGAAGCTCAAATCGACAGCATTTGCCATGTGACGGTTGCTGCGGTATTGGCTGTTTTAACGTATCATTTTCAAACAAGGGCAAAAGCGTTCATTGATAAAGAAAGCGAATCGAAAAAAATAGATAATAACTAACTTTTAGATCGGGAATTGCGGTTGTGCAATTCCCGAACGTTATTTTCGGGCTTGACTACTTTTAGCCGAACCTTTTATGTAAAATTCGAGAGCCCTCATGTCTTCAAGCAATTCCTTTTTCATTCGTTCAAAAGCTGTATAACGTTCGTATGTAAAATCCATTTTTTCTTCCATCATCTTGACCATTTCATGAAAATGGTTTGAAATTCTTTGTAAGCTATTTTCCATCATGTTAAGATAAACATCATTTTTTTGATGATTCAAATAAGTCCCCTCCTTATAGCAGCCAATACCTATATAATAACAAAGAAACGGCAAAGGGCAACATTTTTAAGGGAGCGTGAAATCACATAGAAAAGTTAAGAAATGTGGCAAGAAAGATAAGAAAAGAGGGATTTCTAATTTTACAATTGCAGTTGTCGCAGCACAAGATAGAAATGGCAATATGATTGCTCGAAAAACAGGAACAGGGCGTGTTAAAGCCGAAGAAATTGAACTGTGATAGGTGAGTTTATTCACCTTCCGCTTTGCTATGCACTGATACAGCAACGAATTATAAGAAGCTTGCCAAATTGAAGGGGGTGTTGGTCAATGAACGCCAAATGCAACGTGTTAAGGAAGGAATTTATCATATTCAACACGTTAACAATTTCCACAATCGCTTGAAAAGTTGGGTGGAAAGGTTCTAAAGGGTTGGAACTCGTTATTTGGATCACTGCCTTTATTAGTTCCGTTGATTAATAAAGAAAGGATTTAACATTTGATAAACGTGTTAGAGCAAATGCTTATTTCAGCTTGTCAAAAATCAAATTATACAACTGTGGAATTATTAAGAAATACTAATAAAAGACCTCAAAGCACTCTCCTTACTTTAAGAATATTGATGCGGCTATAAACCCTATTATGATCGCAAGGATAAGTATTCCAGTACCCTTCCAACCTAAACTAGCTACTAAATCAGCAAGGTTTCCAGTTTCAGCCCTATTAAACGCATCGTTTATATTTCCAGTTGGGTTTCGTATTAATTCTTCTCGTCTTTGTTTTTCTCGTCTTCTTCCAGGTGTTTCTTTGTCTTCGCTCATTATCACACCCCCATTTTTGTAATGCTAACATATGTTCTTCATACTCTTTACATAAATCTTACCTTAAGGTTTATAAGATGATTTTAACACATTATGGTAATTTAACAAATTTTCATATAAAAAAATCTTTTAGAGAACAGCCATTACTAAAAATAAACAATTGAAATGATCAAAACTAAAGGCGCTCCGGACCATGTAAAAATGATAAAAGGGGGTGTCTAATAAGTCGTTTTTACGGCTTATTGACGCCCCCATTAATGTGTTAGAAACGTTGATATATCGGTGTTTATGATTTTTTGTTTTCAATGGCGATTTGACTTTCTGTACAGCCCCTCTTAAAATAGATCATTCCACACCTTTTGTCCATTCTGCCACTTTACCTTGATTTGCTTCGACCCAATCTTCTGCTGCTTTAGCAGGATCACTGCCTTCTGAAATTTCCAACATGACTTGTTCAATATCTTCAGCAGTCCATGAGAATTGATCCAAAATTTTATATGCTTTCGGCATATCTTCTTTTAATCCCTTTCGAACGATTGTGGATATATGTTCTTCTTTCCCAAAGGAGCCTTTCGGATCTTCCAAAAATTTTAAGTCATATGCAGCAAATTTCCAATGCGGGGACCAGCCTGTAACGACAATTGGTTCTTTATTTTTATAAGCTTCCCCTAAAGCCGTTGCCATAGCTCCGCTTGAAGATGTTTGGACTTGCCAGCCTTTTAGGCTTTCATATGTTTTAACAGCGTTTTCCGCTGATTTTACAACGCCCGCTCCAGGTTCAATGCCTGTAATCGTTTTGTTTAATTTGCCAGCATATTGATCGAGCTCTTCAATTGATTGAATGTCCATATATTTCGGAACGACGAGCCCGATTTTCGCACCCTCCAAGTTTGGACCTAAATCCTCCAGCTGATCTTTATATTCTTCATATAAATCTCCGTGAGTAGCCGGCAGCCAGGCGGCAACCATGCCGTCTGCCTCACCTTTTGCAACAGATTCCCACATAACAGCATTATCAACAGGTGTAATGTCCACATCGAATCCTTGATCTTCTAAAACTTTTTTGATGACATGGGCGGAGGCGACTTCCGTATCCCATTCCACGTAAACCAATTTTATTTTTCCTTCATCTGCCGCCCCGCCTTCAGATCCCCCGTTTGATCCGCAGCCAGCCATTAAAAGCGACAAGGAAATTCCGGCAACAAGTCCTAGGCGTTTCCAAATTCGTTTAAACATAAATATCAAAACTCCTTTTTAATTTTTCAATTCGAAAAGAGACCAACTTGCTATACATGATCATGCTTCTTGTTCATGCTTTGAGTGAAGCGGTCGATAATGATGGCTAATATGACAATACCGATACCTGCAACAAATCCGGGACCAATTTGAGCGCGCTGCAAAGCGGATAACACGTTTCTTCCAAGACCCGGCGCTCCAATCATCGAGGCAATGACAACCATTGATAATGCCAGCATGACGGTTTGATTGATTCCGGCCATAATTGTGGCTCTCGCCATCGGCAGTTCTACTTTAAATAGTTTTTGAACTGCTGTGCTACCGAATGCATCAGAAGCTTCAATCAATTCTTTCGGCACCTGGCGAATTCCTAAATTCGTAAAACGAACGGTAGGAGGTGTCGCGAAAATTAATGATGCAAACACTCCCGGCACCATGCCGATGCCAAAAAAAGCAACGGCAGGTATTAAGTAGACAAATGCAGGCATCGTTTGCATAAAATCCAAGATAGGAGTAATCATTGCTTCCGCTGTTCTGCTTTTAGACATTAAAATACCTATTGGAATACCGATGATGACGGATAATAAACTTGCGATCAAAACTAAAGTAAATGTACTTATTAAATGATCCCAAAGCTCTTGGTTGTAAATAAACCAAAGGCCGACGATGGAAAATGCCGGCAGGCCAAACTTTTTTCCGCTTATAAAAAAGGCAATAACGGCAACGATCAATATGACTAGAACAGGCGGCACAGCCCCCAACAAATCCGCCACATATTCCATTAAATCCTCAAAATATTTTTTTAACGGATCAAACAAAAACGAAAAAGAATTTGTCACCCAGTCCGTAAATTGTTTGATCTTTTCCGCAACTGGAATTTTCGGAACAAAATCCAACACATTATTCAGCACTGTTTGTGCTCACCTCGCTTTCACCTGCAAGAGCCGCGATGACTGACCCGCGAACGATGATCCCTATTAATTTTTCCTTTTCGACTACTGCTACTGGTATCGGCGAGTCGTGGATGACCGTAAAAATATCATACATTGGAGTGTCCTTTTCAACCTTCGGAACATTTGTCCGCAATATTTCTTCAATATCACGAACATCTTTTTTTCTTGCTTCTGATGCATCATCAGCTGTTACATAACCTTTTAGATTCCGTTTGCTGTCAACAACGAAAATGGTGGATATCCCTTCTTCTCTCATTCTTTCCAATGCAACACGCGGTCCATGCTTTTCAATATTGATCGTTTCGGGCCGTTTCATAATATGCTGCGCCGTCAATATTTTCGATCTGTCTACATCTTCAACGAATTTTTCGACATAGTCGTTTGCCGGATTCATTAAAATCTCTTCGGGCGTACCGATTTGCACAATCGATCCGTCTTTCATTAAGGCAATCCGGTCTCCAAGCCGCAAAGCTTCATCTAAATCATGGGTAATAAATATAATGGTTTTCTTCATCGTCCCTTGAAGATCGAGCAATTCATCCTGCATTTCTTTTCGGATAAGCGGATCCAAGGCTGAAAAGGCCTCATCCATCAACAGCACTTCAGGATCATTTGCCAATGCTCTCGCAAGTCCTACGCGCTGCTGCATTCCGCCTGACAGCTGATTAGGCTTTTGCTCCAAATATTGTCCTAATCCGACCATTTCAAGCGCTTTGATTGCCTTCTCCCTTCGTTCTTCTTTTGGGACCTTTTGAATTTCAAGTCCGAATTCTGCATTTTCTAAAACCGTTCGGTGCGGAAATAGGGCAAATCGTTGAAAAACCATGCTGATTTTTTTTCTCCGCACCTCTCGCAATGATTTTTTATCCATTTTTGATAAATTGTCCCCATCGATAAAAATGCTTCCTTTAGTCGGTTCAATCAACCGGTTGAGCAATCTTATCAATGTTGATTTGCCGCTTCCAGACAACCCCATAATGACGAAAATTTCTCCAGCCTCAACGGAAAAGGAAGCGCGATTCACTCCCACTGTATGTCCGGTTTTTTGTAAAATTTCATGCTTTGAAAATCCTTCATCTAATAGCTTCAATGCTTGAGCGGGGTTTTTACCAAAAATTTTTGTTAAATTTTTCACCTCAATGATCGGCATTTTTCCACCCCTTTTTCTAAAATTCAATACTTTCAAAATAATACGCCGATAAAATTGTCATACTAAGCTTTAATAGCTCATAATAAAAATATGTAAACCCGAACGATTCGTTGCTTTATAAGTATAACTAATTTTTCTTGATGGACACAAACGCGGTATATAGCGGATATCTCTTATATTTAATTATCAGTTTGTACTGAATAGTTTTTTTATATAGTTTTCTTACATTTCCTTTTATATGCTGGTAAATTCATACCAATATCAACATTTTACGGTCAACTACATTGTTTATTTTTAACCAACAAGTTCCACACATCAGATCACTTCTTTTTTGCAAACTATGCGTAAACAGGCAAAAAGGAGTTGAATTCGAATGGCAAGGCGAAATCAATTAATTGTTCCAGGAGTTGAACAAGCTCTTGAACAATTTAAAATGGAAATCGCGCAAGAGTTTGGTGTCCACCTTGGTTCAAATACTACCTCACGCGCAAACGGATCTGTTGGAGGAGAAATGACAAAGCGTTTAATTGCACAAGCTCAGGCTGATTTTAGCGGAAAACAGCCTTAAAATAGACTTTTGTAAATAATACAAACATTTTATCCTTTCCCATGTTCGTCCAAATGCTTCATTTTTCATATTGTTTAGGGTAAAATGATGTTGGATGATGTTTCATAAGTTTTATTTGTTCATGTTCCGATTGCATAACGGCATGAAATGGAACATTTTTTAGGAGGAATAGAACATGGGAATTGGTTGGACAGAATTTATTTTAATCATTTTCGTTGCACTTTTGCTTTTTGGACCGAGCAAGCTTCCGGAGCTTGGAAAAGCAGCAGGAAAAACGCTGCGGGAATTCAAGCTGGCTACAAAAGGAATTCTTGACGAAGAAGAAAAAAATGAAAAAAAATAATTGGTTCAACCGTAAAATCGGCAAATTGCCGATTTTTTCTTTTTTCGGAATTTGTATGAACCGTTTTTCGAGTATTTAACTTACATTTTTTAACACAAATCATTCTGATCCTTTCGCAAAAAATAAAGAGAAAGAAAAGGTAACTTACGGAAAGGCGGAATGAATATGCATACAATGTGGAAAGGTTCCATATCCTTCGGGCTCGTCAACATCCCGGTCAAACTGTTTTCTGCTACAGAAGACAAGGATATGAAATTTCGTCAGCTTCACAAAAAATGCCATACCCCAATTCAATACGCAAAACGTTGTCCAAACTGCGACGAAGAAGTTGGCAACGATGACATTGTGAAAGGGTTCGAATATGTACAAGGCAAATTCATTATTTTAACAGATGAGGAATTAGCAGCTCTGAAGGAAGAAAATGAAGACAAAACGGTTGAAATCGTCGATTTCGTGAATTTGCCGGAAATTGATCCGATTTATTTTAACCGGTCATATTATATCGGTCCAGGCGAAAACGGACAAAAAGTGTATGCATTGCTTCGTGAAGCATTGAAACAATCAGGGAAGATTGGAATTGGAAAGATTTCAATGCGCTCTAAACAACAATTGGCTGTCATCCGGACATATGAGGACGTCATTTTAATGGAAACGATTCATTATCCAGATGAAGTGCGAAACGCCCGTGACGTTCCCGGGGTTCCTCAAAATACCAATATTGAAAAAAAAGAGCTGGACGCTGCCATGCTGCTTATCGATCAGCTGACAACAACGTTCCAACCGGAGAAATATCAAGATGAATACCGTTTGCGGATTCAAGAAAAAATTGAAGAAAAAGTACAGCAAAACGAAACAAAAACGGCTGAACCGTCTCCAAAAAAGAACGTAGTCGATTTAATGAGTGCGCTTGAGGCAAGCATCGAACGCTCAAAATCATTAAATAAAAAGGGAGAAGAAAAAAGCGGAGCAGCAGGCAAAAAAACGAAAACGACCCGCAAAAAAGCTTAGCTTTGCCGGACAATAAAGCGGGCGGCCGACAGCAAATCCGGAAAATGAAAATCAGCTATTTTTTCTTGATGGCGGCTGCCTACTAATATCGTTTTAGCTCCTGCAGCCTTTCCGGCAGCGATATCTACTTCACGATCGCCAATCATATAACTGTTCTCTATATTGATGTTATATTTCTTTGCCAAATCAACAATCATCTTTGGCTCCGGCTTACGGCAGGCGCAGCCTTCTTTAGGTGCGTGGGGACAATAGGCAACCTCTTTAATCGTTCCGCCTTTTTTTTCAATTTCACGAACCATTTTTTCATGGATTTTGTGGAGCATTTTTTCTGACATGTATCCTAATCCGATTCCGCCCTGATTTGTGACAACGAAAACGTCAAAATTGGATCTGTTCAAAAGCGCAACAGCTTCAGCTGCTCCTTTTAACAAATAAAAATCTTCAGGCTTATTTACGAAACGGACACGATTGGTCATCACTTCATTTACAACGCCGTCTCTGTCTAAAAAAACTGCATTTTTCACAAATCTATCCTCCAATCTTTAAGGGTGAACACTATGCAACCGATGATGCCGACATTATCTTTCCATATTCCGGAAGGGGAGCAATGGCTATATGAGCCAAAATATGATGGTTTTCGCGCGATATTGCAAGCTGACGAAGACCGTATTTCTCTCATGAGCCGAAATGGAAACGATTTATCCCCATCGTTCCCGGAAATTAAACATTTTATCGAAAGAAAAATAGAAAAATGGCGTCCTTTTTTTCCGCTTGTTTTGGACGGAGAGCTTGTTATGCTCAAAACAGCTTTTTCCGCTGATGTTGCCTCTTTAAAAAGAAAATGGAAAAGAAAAAGCGATGAAACGACCGAAGCATATCAGCTTCTCGTTTTCGATATACTTTTGCTGCAAGGAGAGGATATAACAAAAAAACCCCTTTCCAACCGAAAAGAACTACTATCCTCCGTATTTAAACAACTCGGTTTACCGCTGCATGTTAGTCCAGAGAATCCGATCCCGATCCAAATGATTCAAGCATATCATCAGTTTTCCCAATTATGGGAAAAAATTGTCCAGCATGAAGGAGAAGGCGTTGTTTGCAAACATATGTTAAGCACATATGAGAACAAGAAAAGAACATCACAATGGCTGAAAATCAAAAACTTTAAAGAAGCGCTCTTTTTTGTCACTGGATTTGATTCAAACAACGGCTACATACATATTTCTGTTCATCATAAAGGAGCAATTGTGCAAGCCGGCGTTTTTTCTCACGGTATGCCTGACAACCAAAAACAAGCGTTGTTGGAGATTATAAAAAAGAAAGGAAAAAAGGAAAACCACCTATATACTATAGAGCCGGCCATTTGCATGAAAGTACGGTTTCTTTCCATTGACAGCGGCAGTTTAAGAGAACCTTCTTTCCATTCCTTTGCATTGGAACATGATTGGACAGACTGCACTTTTTTGCAGCTGAAAATGGCTGAAGCCAATGTCAAAGATGTGGCTGTCACACATATTGAAAAACCTCTTTGGCCGAAATATGATATACAAAAACAAGATTTTTTGCTTTATTTATTGGAAATATCCGATTATATGCTTCCATTTTTAAAAGACCGCCCCTTAACGGTGATCCGCTATCCGCACGGTTTGTTGGGAGAAGCATTTTTTCAAAAAAATTGTCCTGATTATGCCCCGGAATTTATTCAGACAAAAACAATCGACGGGATTCATTATATCATTTGCAATGATAAAAAAACGCTTATGTGGCTTGGCAACCAGCTCGCAATTGAATTTCATATCCCCTTTAATACGTGGAAGGAAAAACAGCCGGCGGAAATTGTATTTGATTTAGATCCGCCGTCAAAAAACGAATTTCATTTGGCTATCTATGCTGCAAACAAGCTGAAGGAATGTTTAGATCGGTTTGAGATTGCCTCCTTTCCAAAGCTTTCCGGAAACAAAGGAATTCAAGTTCATATTCCGATCGGCACCAATATTTTCTCATATGAGGAAACGAGGCGGTTTACGTCTTTTTTCGCTAATTATTTAGCCGAACAGCATCCGAACGAATTTACGATTGAACGCTTGAAGAAAAAACGGGGCAGCCGCCTTTATATTGACTTTTTACAGCATGCAGAGGGAAAAACGATCATTTCACCTTATTCCGTCAGAGGAGTCGAAAATGGAACGGTTGCCGCTCCGCTTCATTGGAATGAAGTCAATGAACAGCTTGATGCCGAATCTTTTACAATGGACTACTGCATCAACAGGGTAAAATCAGGTATTTGTCCAATGAAACATTATTTTTCCATCGATCAGCATGAAAAAATTAAAGCCATCGTCGAGCATTTATTATGAAAACCGCCTATACAACTTGAGCTTCTTCAGCATAGTTTATAACTGAAATAAAACATTTCACAAGGAGGTTTTCATATGTCTGGAGTATCTGGAGGATACGGCGGAGGCTTTGCGTTAATCGTCGTTCTGTTCATTCTTCTCATTATTGTCGGAGCATCTTGGTGGGGATGGTAAATATTACATTTCGGCTTTTTCAAAAAAGCCAGAGCTAATTCGTTCGTTGAAACCGGCAAAATTGCCGGTTTCACCTGTTAAAAGCAGAATGTTTTTTTAAGAGCAATCAATCGAAGTCCGACGATCAAGATTTTCAAATGAACAATTGCTTTTTCTTTTCAGGCCAATTTTGCAAAAGTTGGAATGCTTCATCAGATGAAACAGGCTTGCTGAAATAAAAACCTTGCATTTGAAAACAATGGTGGCGATTCAGAAAAAATACTTGTTCTTTTTTTTCGACGCCTTCCGCTACAATGGAAAGCTTCAAATTTTGCGCTAGAGCAATGATCGTTTTTACAACGACATTATGGTCGTGCTCTAAATAAATGTTTTGAATAAAAGAACGGTCAATTTTAATTTTATCCAGCTTCAGCTTCGTTAAATAACTGAGCGAACTATAGCCAGTTCCGAAATCATCGATGCTCAAACCTATATTTAGTTTCTTTAACTTGCGGATGATTTCCAAAAACCATTCAAAATTGTACATTGGGACGGTTTCGGTAAATTCAAGCTCAAAGCATTCAGGCGGAATTTCATACATCGTCAAGTAATCCGTAATCATTTTCACAACATCATGCTGGTAAAATTGTTTAATAGATAAATTGACACTGATTTTCAAGTCACGGAAGCCCTTATCTCTCCATTCCTTTAATTGCTGGCAAGCTTTTTCCATGCTCCATTTGCCGATTTCTACGATAAGCCCTGTATCTTCCGCAATCGGTATAAATTCTGAAGGGGGAATCATCCCAAGCTCTTTATGTTTCCATCTGAGCAGCACTTCAAAGCCGGTAATTTTTTTTTCTTTTGTATCGACGATCGGTTGATAATATAAACATAAATCTCTTTTTTTCACAGCTTTGTAAAGCTCATTTTCTATAAAAATTCTTCGTTCGATCGATTTGCTGTTATGATTATTAAATTGGGCAATGCGCTCGTTTTTTTCTTTCCCCATTTTGATAGCAATTTCACTATTTTTAATTAAAGTTTTCGGCGTTCTTCCATGAACCGGGTAAAACACGATGCCAATGCTATAATCGTAATAAATTTCCAAATCGTTGATGACAAGTATATCTTCCAGCTTATTGATACGATGCACAATATCACGAATCATCTCATCTTTATTTACAACATTGTAAACAATAACTAAAAACTCGTCATTTGACAGACGACCTATAAAGTATGTATCGGGAAAAATATTTCTTAACTGCCTTGCAAATGACTTAATCACTTCATTACTAATATCTTTCCCAAAAATTTCGTTTATGTATTTATAGCGGTTAATTTGAAACTTCACAACTGCAGCAGGATTTTTTTCTGTTTGGCATAAATACTCTAAACGGTTGAAAGTAGCTTGTTCATTTGGCAGCTTTGTCAAATCGTCAAATTGCGTTAAATATTGAATCTTCTCATCCGCTTCCTTTACTTTTGAAATATCTCTTATAATCAGCGCATAACCATAAAAAAAATTATTGCTATATAAAGGAAGGCATAAGATGGACGAAGGCGTTTCCTCAACAACTGCCTCAAAAGTTGCAGGTTCGCCGGTTATCCTCACCTGTTCAAAAAGATGCTGAATCTCTTTTCTGGATGAAGTATGAAAAAAATGATAAATCGAACCTTTCTTTTGCAAAAAATGCGCAGCCATTCGGTTGCCTTCCTTGACCAATCCTCTTGGATCACAAAAAACGATCATATCAGGGTGAAATTGAAAAATGAGGTCATAAAATTGTTGAAAAAGGCGATCCATTATTTTAACACTTCCTCAACTATGGGTTCTCATTTTTTATATCGGTATAAACATAGCTTTATTCAATAATTACATAGAATTTCATTCATAAAAATTATCGAAACAGCACACTATTGCTGGAGTCTGCAGCTTTTTTTAACAGTTCGATCAATTGCACTTGTTCTTCTTCGGATAGGCCGGAAAAAACTCTCGCCATCCTTAAGGCGCGGATCGGATAAATTTCATCAAAATATTGGCGCCCCTTCTCCGACAAATTTGCATAAACTGACCGTTTATCTTTCGGATTTTTTTCCCGATAAATCCATCCGTTTTTTTCAAGCTTGTCAATAACATAAGTTACATTACCGCTGACAAGCAATAGTTTTGACCCGATTTGCTGAAGTTTTTGCGGACCCTTTATGTACAGAAGCTCCAATACAGCATATTCGGTTGGATTCAAACCATGCTCCTTGCTGTCTCGATTGGCGTGTTCCGAAACGTTTTTATACGCTTTTGCAAGCGTATGAAACAAGTTTAAAGCCCTCTCCATTTCTTCTTGAGTATAGGAAAAAAACATTTCCAATCCCCTTTTCCTTTTTTTATTTTATAATGCTCATTTTAATGGAAAAAACAGTTTATGTAAACGCTGTCATTTTAAAAGTGTGCTCTACCAAACAGTCAGTCAAAATCTTTTCTTATCGAAAAAAATAAAAGCGTGCAGCAATATGCTTGCACGCTTTACAGTCCATTCATCCTTTTATTTTGTCATACGGTTCGTAAAAATTGATTATTGAACTTGAAACCTTTTCACTAAAGATTGCAAATCTCCAGCCAGATTTGACATGGATTCGGCATGTGAAGCAATGGTTGCCGCTGACTCATTTGCCGTTGCTGCTGAAGCTGATGTTTGTTCAATACCTGCAGCCGCCTCTTCCGAAATCGATGCGATGTTGGAAATCGAATCATTAATCGATTCGCTCGTTGATAACATGTCAGTTAAATCATTTTGAGCATTGTTGATTCTTTCGGAAATTTCTTTAATCGTTTCTTTAATTTGTTGAAATGCGGCACTCGTTTCGTTCATTGAATCCATTCCCGATTCTACTTGTTGAAATCCTAATTCAAAGCTTTTCGTCACTTTATTCGTCTCGCTATGGACTTCTTCCACGATTTTTTGAATATCCACAACGGAACTGGAAACTTGTTCAGCCAATTTTCTGACCTCGTCTGCAACTACTGCAAATCCTTTTCCATGTTCCCCCGCTCGAGCCGCTTCAATCGCTGCATTTAGCGCGAGCAAATTTGTTTGATCAGCTATAGATTGAATAACTTCAACGAGTTTGGAAATTTGTTTTGAGCGTTCATCAAGTTTTTTAATTTTTTTCATATTGCTTTGCATGCCTGTAAACATATAATCAAAAAGTTTTTTCGATTGATTCATCAGCTTGCTGCCATTGTCCGTCAACTCCAGCACTTCTCTCGATTTATCAAACATTTCTTTTCCATTCCTATGTATTTGATAAATCTTATCCATGTACATACCCATTGCTTCAGAAAGCTCTGAGGCAGAATTAGCTTGCGATTCTGCTCCAGCCGACAGCTCTTGCATCGTCGCAGCGATTTGGTTGCTTCCTTCTTTTAGCTCTTTAGAGGAAGAAAGCAAATCGCTGCTTTGTTTTGACATAGTATCTGAAGCATGATGAATGTCTTGCACGATCTTTCGAAGCTGATTCCCCATTTCGTTGACAGCTTCCATCAATTCGCCGATTTCATCCTTCGACTTTATTGATAACGGTTCCAACATTAGATTTCCCTTAGATATTTGCTCCATTTGGCCGGCGATTTTGATCAAAGGATTCGTAATGGAACGAGCCATTTTAAAGGACATGATGAAACCGATTAAAAGTATGGAGGCCAAAACAGCTAATATGATGATGATAGATAGATTGCTAAGTTGAATCATATTATTTCCGCTTTTGATTACATCGTTTTGCCGATCTGACGTCACTTTTTCAAATTCTTGAATAATCGTTTCCCCAAGCGGTTGTACACTTTCTTTCATTTGCTTTAAAGCATCATTCTTTTTCCCCATATCATAGTCGAATAAAACCTCGTGTCGGACAAGCAATTCCCATTGGTGGCATTTCGCAACTAAATCCTTCATTTGCTGTGAAGAATTCAATTTCAATAACTGCTTTTGAATCTCGCTGCTCTGTTTTGCCAATTCTTCGTATTTTTGACGAATGTCTCGGTCCCCATATAGAAGAAACTGGTTTATTAATGAAATGCGTTCTGCAATATTGTATCGCATTTTCTCGTTTTGGATCAGTCCTTCTACATCTTCCTTCATGATGCTTTCCGTATGATTTGTTAAATTTTTTAATACCCCAAAATTAATAACGGCCATTAAACATGTTAGCAGCATTAATATTCCAAAGCTTCTGAGCAGCCTTCTTCTCAATCCGCCTTGCTTTTTGGAAGTAGTGATCCTTGTCACTGTTTTATTCTTTTTCATATGATCTACGATCCCCTTCCCAAACCCCTTTTTTATTTATATCGGTGCAAAATTCATCATTTTTAAAGAATAGTAAAATCGACCTAGTTTCATCATCAATGCTTCAGACGACTAGCTTTTTAAGAGGCATACGACCGTTTACCATAACTTTTTCTGCAAAATCTTTTTTAATCCGCTTGAAACCGCATATGTAAAGCCGCCATATGTTTTTCAATAAATAGACTACCCTTTTAGAAAGCAAAAAGTAAAATCGCTCGTTTTTGAAATGGAGAATGAACTTGCTATTTTCAAAGAAAAAGCCACTCATTCATCAGAAAAAAAGTCCCGGATCTCCATAAATGTCTTACCTGTTCCAACAAAAAAACAGCCTGCAGACAGAAAATACATTTTGTCTGCAGGCGTGGACAATTTTGATTAAGTTATTTAGTCCCAAAAAACTCTTCATATAACGCTTTTACAGCTTTCTTTTCATCCGTTCCTTTTACGCCAAACATCATGCTCACTTCTGATGACCCTTGATTGATCATTTCAAGGTTCACACCGCTGTTTGCAAGCGCTGTTGCAGCTCTGGCCATCGTTCCAACATTTTTCCGCATTCCTTCGCCAACAATCATAATTACCGCTAAATCATAAGCAACTTCTATATTATCGACTTCCAGTTCCTTTTTGATCCGCTCTACAACTTTCCGTTCTGTTTCCGAATCAAACTGATCCTGGCGCAAAATGACAGAAATGTCATCAATTCCAGAAGGTGTATGTTCATATGACAGCCCAAAATCTTCTAAAATTTGCAACAATCTTCGGCCAAAACCGATTTCTCTGTTCATTAAATATTTATTGACATAAATGCTGCAAAAACCGGTATCACTAGCGATACCTACGACAGGACCGTTAGAATCTGTTCGTTCATGCACAATTTTTGTACCAGGAGCCGATGGATTATTGGTGTTTTTAATATTTACCGGGATTCCTGCACGGAATGCCGGAATAAGTGCTTCGTCATGAAATACTGCAAAGCCAGCGTAAGATAACTCACGCATTTCTTTATATGTAAGCTCCCGAATTTCTTTTGGATTTTCAACAAAATTTGGATTTACAGAATAGACCGCATCTACGTCCGTAAAGTTTTCATATATTTCCGCTCCGACCCCGTTGGCCAAAATAGAACCGGTTATATCGGAACCGCCACGTGAAAAGGTGACGAGCTTTCCGTCTTTTGAATAGCCGAAAAATCCAGGAAAAATCAGAATTCCTGAGCGATCACGAAGCTTTTTTAAATTTTCATAGGCTTCCGGCAGCACTTGTGCATTGCCTGGTTCATCGCTCACAATAAGCCCTGCTTCTTTAGGATTCACATAATGGGCTTCAACTCCGCGCGATTGAAAATACGCAGTGATCAGTTTTGCATTATTATCTTCACCGCTGGCCTTCACCGCATCCATAAAACGGGCAGGATTTGATTTGTCCCCATGTAAAATTTCTTGCAAATCAGCAGAAATTCGATCAATAATATCATTAGATAATCCTAATTCTTTAGCAATTTCAACATATCTGTTCACAACAGCTTCATATGTTTCCTTTACGCTGCCATTGTTCAAATATTCTTCCCCGCACTTTATTAATAAGTCGGTCACTTTCACATCTTCTTTAAATCTTTTGCCAGGAGCCGAAACAACGACAATTTTTCTTTTCGGATCAGATGTGACGATGTCGAACACTTTTTTAATTTGTTGTCCTGATGCAACGGACGTTCCACCAAATTTTACAACTTTCATATTTACTACAACCCCTACCAATAATCTAGCAAAATTTTAAAATTTTATAAATCTTATTATCTCTTTTATACATCATTGTTGCAAGCTTTTTTTCCATTATAGCATTGAACCATGTCAAAAAAATTTTACAATACAATGCCCTTTCCGAATACATGTAAACAAATAAAGTTGTGGTGCTTTACCGCTTTTATGCTTTGGCAGAAAAGATTCACTTTTTATACACCCTTTAATTATGATATTCGAGCTCCTTATCCCCATTCATTAGCAGGAATGCCATCCGTATATATAGACGGCAATGAGGAAAGATTCCAAATTGCCCAAACTCGTGCACAATCGAGCAAACGTTCCTGTAATTGATCATGAAATTTTTCTTGCGTTTTATCATAAAATTGATGGACCATTCGAATGCAAAAAACCGACCTCCTCCTTTATATAAGAGAAGATCGGTACACATCTAAGTTATTTTACATTACTTTCTTTCAGCAATTTCAACTGTTTTGACATGAAACCCATCCATGTCTAAAATTTTAAATGAATATTGATCAAAATCAATTTCATCTCCAACTTTCGCATCCATTTTCTGTGTCAAAATCCATCCGCCGATCGTGTCAACATCGGTTTCTTTAATCTGGAGACCAAAAATATCATTTACTTCCTCTATCAAAACTTTTCCATCCACAACTGTTTTGGAATCATTAATTTTCTTAATTTGCGGTACTTCATCAGCATCAAATTCATCGCGAATTTCCCCAACGATTTCTTCCAAAATATCTTCGACTGTTACTAAACCTGCTGTACCGCCATATTCATCAATCAAAATGGCCATATGGATGCGTTCCATTTGCATTTTGACTAACAGATCATGGATAGGGATCGTTTCAATAACATGAATGACTGGCCGAACATATTCGCCGACAGTTTTCTCTTCATCAATTCCTTTGACATAATCGGCGAGTACTTCTTTCATGTTCACAATTCCGATCATATTGTCTTTATCGCCATTAAATACGGGATAGCGCGTGTAATGCTCCTCCATCACAATGGGAATGCAATCTTTTAATTTCATGTCTTTATCAAAAGCGACAATTTCTGTTCTTGGAACCATGATTTCTTTAGCAATTCGATTGTCAAACTCAAAAATATTGTTGACATATTTATATTCAGATTGGTTTATTTCACCGCTCTTATAGCTTTCGGACAAAATAATGCGAAGCTCCTCCTCTGAGTGGGCAATGTCATGCTCCTTAGCTGGTTGTAATCCAAATAATCCTGTCAGCAATCGAGCGGATCCATTTAACGTTTTGATAAACGGTTTCATGATTTTGTCAAAAAGAATGAGCGGGCGGGCAAACCTTAATGTAATTTTTTCCGCCATTTGAATCGCGAAAGTTTTTGGCGCTAATTCCCCAACAACTACATGCAAAAATGTAACTACTGAAAACGCTACAACAAAGGATAATAAGGCTGTTACCGATTCAGGCAGGTTGAAGTATTCAAAAACTGGATGCAATAAATGTTCGACCGTCGGTTCGCCAATCCAGCCTAATCCTAATGCAGTAATCGTAATCCCTAGCTGACAAGCTGATAAATATTCATCTAAATTAGCGATCACCTTTTTAGCTGCAATCGCTTTTTTATTTCCTTCCATCACCAGCTGATCAATTCTAGAAGTACGGACTTTCACGATTGCGAATTCAGAAGCAACAAAAAATGCTGTAAGAGCAATTAAAAGCGCCACAAGCACTAAATTCAATATTTCCAAATATTCTCCTTACTGGTTAAAATCAGTAAGGAATACACCTCCTATTTTCTGTTCTTATTATTCTTTTCTATAGAAAAATTATATGATAAATGAAAAATGAACAGAAGCACCTTTACGAGTTTGACACTTTGTTTTGACAACTTTTTCATCACGTTTTTGTGCGCAACAAAGTAAAACTCACGCTGTTTTAGCTGTTTATGAATCATTTTCATTATTATGAAAAATTTTCCATATAAGCAAAATGATATTCTTTACTTACGTCTTAACCAGCCAATTTACAATGAATTTCTTGCATTGATTGCTTCCATTGATCAGCTGGAAAGTTTAGAATTTGTCTTTTTTATGAACAGCCAGCCTTTCATTTTTGACAATACTGTTTTATTTTTTTAAGAAAATTTCTTATGTTTTCCATTTCCCATTCATTTGTTCGTTTCCAAACTTCAAAGATGGATGTTCAGAGGCAGGAGAGTATGCAGATTTCATTGTGGCAAAAGACCTCCTAATCTAGCCCTAAATTTTCCATCATGTAGTCACTCCTAATCATTAAATTATTTTTAATGTACTAAATAAAAACTATGTAGTCAACGTTTTCGTATTGAGAAAATCGTTAAACTCCTGCAAATCATGTATAATAAATGTCAAGGATCTCGGCTCGTCTTTATAGTTAAATGCCAGAAATCTCTGAAAAACGGCTAGACAGCCGAATTCTGACTTGCCAAACATAAAAAAATTTTATACTTTAGTCAATAAAAAGAAAGGGTTGAAAACATGAGTGTATTGAACGATATTTTATCCTTCAACGAAAATTTTGTTAAAAATAAAGAGTATATACCATATGAAACATCTAACATTCCCAATAAACATCTTGTCATTTTCACTTGCATGGACACAAGGCTTGTTGAATTACTGCCAAAAGCTTTGAACATTAAAAATGGGGATGTCAAAATGGTAAAAAATGCAGGTGCCGTGTTGACACACCCTTTCGGTTCAACAATGCGTTCCATTTTAGTGGCCGTCTATGAACTTCAAGCAGATGAAGTAATGGTTATCGGCCATCATCAATGCGGCATGTCGTCAATAAATCCAGAAGAGCTAATTGCCAAGCTGAAAGAACGCGGCGTAGATGAAAACACAATTAAAACATTAGAAAATGCAGGCATCGAACTGAAAACATGGTTTAAAGGGTTTGACAAGGTAGAGGACAGTGTCGCAAAAAGCGTTGAGATCATTAAAAACCATCCGCTCATGCCGAAAAATATTCCGGTACACGGACTCGTTATTGATCCTAATACTGGAAAACTAGACCTTATTGTCAATGGTTATGAAAACGAAACCGTTGATCAACGATAATCTGCTTTGAGGGGGGTCTAATAAGTCGTTTTTACGGCTTATAGACGCCCCCATTAATATTTTAGAAACGTTGATATATCGGTGTTTATGATTTTTTGTTTTCAATGGCGATTTGACTTTCTAAGACAGCCCCTTCTTACGATTAGTCAAGAGGTTTATCAATAGTTATTTGAGATAATGAATCTTTTTTTGGCGGAAGGGGTACCCCCTCCGCCAAAAAAAGATTTTCGCATGTCAAATAGACCTAACGATTTTTGCTTTTTTTTCGCTAGATCAAATATGTTATACTTTTCCTATACAATTACGAAGATACTGAAGCGATTTCGTAATTGTAAGTTAAATTGTGTGTAATAAGGTGGAAGAGGCACTTCAATAACTTATTCACACATGCGATGGACGCAACTTTATGACTTTTGTTATAGGGTTGCGTTTTTAATTTGTCGTAGTATTCTACAAAATGATTGTGTCCAAAGCGTCGTTGGCGGATCATATTTTGAATCGTAAAATAAAGGATTTTGCGCAGATGACTGTTGCCACGCTTATTGATTTTATCTTTGTAAAACAATGTGCCTGATTGAAAACGCCTTATATCACATTCCTCCCGATTTTTATGTAGAAGTCTTCACTTCACCTTAACGATTCCCTTTTCTTATACACGATCTCAAAGATCCAACATACTGAAACTGATTCTTATAAGGGCAGTGAAGTAGGCCAGTTTTTCATTACGAACTTAAGGTTCTGGGGCTGTCACGACCTATTCTCCACTTCTACTATAAAAAATAGTAGCACAGACCATGGCCGTGGTCTGTGCTACTTATCTTAGTATGTTTTTAATCACCTGTATACAAACGATAAAAATGCCTGCCTGCAATGGCTGCAATTTCCTTTTCCCCTGCTGGATCATAAGAGAGCAAAAAACATGTCGCAGGTCCAGCTGATTTTTTTATATCAATTTTTTTTGAAACAATCATTGAGTGATTGAGTCCATTTTCTTGACATAATTCATTCCATTCGAATTGAATTCCTTTGGAGCCGACGGGAACGATTTCATACACAGATTTATGGTCTAAAAGTTTCTGAATAAGGGAAAGCGGAGCGATTTCCTCCTTATTCTTGATGACCTCTTCCCCTACAAGCGGTCTGCCAATGCAAGCAAATTTTGCATCTTTGGTCGTTCTTTTTATCTTCATTTCATCTTTTTTCACTTTCCCGATGACGATAATTCCAACTGCGGATTGAACCATAGAAAAATTGCTTTCTGTACTGCCCGTTATCGGGATCGGCTCCATGTCACATTCTGAAAAAATTTTGCAGCAGCCTTTTTTTAACCGATCCCATTCTTCATCACCGATAAAATTTTGGATTACAAGCGCAATCGGTGTTGCGCCTACTGCTAAACATTCTGATAAAGCAACACGCAATCCAAAATATGCAACGGTCTCGTAATCGACCTGTACGACATCGAAATCTTTTTCCCCTACTCCAGCAGAATTATCAGCCGCAATGACAAGATACTCATCGCTGACATTAGGCAGAAAAATCACATCCCGCATGATAAAAAATCTCCTTTTTTTGAATTAAAGATGTGCGATCTAACGGTCACGTGAAGTTGAAGCAGTAAGATGATAAGCAAAAACGTATGCTTTTCCTAAAAAATATATGTTCAAAGAACTTTCACTACTAAATTCAGGATGGCGCGTTCAGAGCGGTTTTACTTCAGCCTTTCGTTCAATCCGTACCAGATAATGTCAAAGCGATCAGCTTTTTTGACTAAATCTTGAAAGCAAAAACCGCATGCATCTCTCCAAAGTCTTTCTTGTTGGTCAACCGGTACAATTCCTTTTGTTATATCATTGCCGATGACGACGATTGTCCCCTTCCCTTCTTTTTCCCATCCACGCCATGCCTCGACCATCATATCCCAATAGTTCCGCCATTCTGCAAATTGATTCATAATCTGAAAGATATACTGTTCGATTCCTTCGATGATTGCTATTTTTTCAAATTGTTTTGTATGGAAAAGATCAGCAATATGTATCTGTTCATCATATCCGCAAAACCATTGATAGGAGGCGGTATCGTCCAAGGCATAAAATTTTTTCACCCATTTTCTTTTCCCGTTGAAGGCTCCCCCGACAACCACATGCATCTTTTTCCTCTCCTTACATCTGATCGTTTTCCTGTTAAACAATAAAATGCGCCGTGCTTTATTTGCCATTCCAAATAAGATTTCCGGCTAAAGCTGTATCGATAAAGAAGCTCGCGAATCACTCCGCCATGAGTAATAACAGCAATGTGAACGACTTCCTTCGAAGAAAAATGCTTAATGATTTTCTCCCATCCCTTTTTAACTCTTTTCGAAAACACCTCATATGCTTCACCATTTGGGGGAGGAAATCGCCAAAATTCACGCAGCCAATTTCTGTAACGATCATCATCTTTCAATTCTTGGTAGCATTTCATTTCCCATTCGCCAAAATTTATTTCACGCAGTTCTTTTAATACTGCATACGGTTTGTTCGGATAAATAATCCGGGCAGTTTCAGCCGCTCGACGCAAATCACTTGTAAATAAAAGATCAGGTTCGGAAGGAAATGCTAAACTTTGCAATGCTTTTTTTCCTTCATGAGAGAGCGGTTCGTCCGTCCAACCAATATACCGCTTTTGCATATTTGCTTCCGTTAATCCATGGCGAATAAGTGTAACAACCACAGCATCATCCATAAAACTGTTTCACTTCCTTCAATGGCTGCTCCGATAGCATCTCCTGTCAGACCGCCGAACGCCCGCAGAAAAAAACGTTTCAAAACTAAATACAGAAAAAAAGCGGAAACGGTCAACATTAGCAACAACGGGGTATAATGATGAAAAATGAATAACAGCAATAAAAGATAAACAATCAAAACAATGACGTCTTTTTTCGACAGTGCGTTAGAAAATAAGTAGCCTAATCCTTCTTGTTTTGCCATCCCCGGTCCTAATATCATTAACAGACAGGAGATTAAACGGGAAAAAAACGGGATCAGCATTACAAATAAAATGTCCAAATTTCCAGCTGTTGTTTCAAAGATGAATAAAAAGCGAAAAGAAAGAAGAAAAATAAGAGACAAAACGCCAAACGTGCCAACCCGTGGATCTTTCATGATCTCAAGCCTTTTTTCTTTGTCTCGATAGGAAAAATACGCATCCAGCGTATCTGTAAAGCCGTCCAAATGAATTCCTCCGGTGATCGCGATAAAATAAAAGAAAAGAAAAAAAGTAACAGCCACATCAGATAATGGAGTCCACGATTTTAATAAAAATAATAGGAGGCTCCCTAAACAGCCGATGAGCAGCCCAAGAACCGGCAAACTTAGTACCGCAATTTTCAGCCGTTTTTCATCAACCGGAAATTCCCGCCGAACCGGAATGATCGTGAAAAACTGAACAGAGAAGAAAAATCCGTAAACCATCATTTTCAGCGATTTCATTCCAGTTCTCCTTTCATTGCGATCGGAACGCCGAATTCCATCCTGATCGCTAAATCTGCACGCTCGACTATCCGTTGGTGAAGATGTCCGAGCAGACGGATATAATGATACACAAGCTTTGACCGCAAAGCCCCTTCCCAGCAGACTTCATTGGAAACAAGAACAAATTGAGCGCACTTAGTGAACAGCATGAGTTCGTTCCATATTTTTTCAAACACAAACCGACGATAAAGCGGATCTTCAACCCAGTCCTCATTCTTTTTAAACAGCTCGTTGGTCAAAAGGGTTGTCAGGCAATCAAGCAAGACGAGATCATTGGATGTGAGTGGCTTACTGAGCTTGCCAATATCCGTCGGCTGTTCTATTGCCAGCCAATCGACATCACTTTGTTCTCTTCTCTTTTGATGAAGGAAAATTCTATGTTTCATTTCTTCGTCCGTAGGTTGAGAAGTGGCAATGTACACAAACCGGCTGCCCTTTTTCCTCTGTTTCAATACGTAACGTTCTGCCCATGAACTTTTTCCACTTCTTACGCCGCCCGTTATAAATGTAAACACAAATTTTTTCACTCCTTTAAACCTTCAAGAAGCCGGTTATTTTTAAACGGAATAGATCTTCATGGAAACGGTCGAAAAAATAAGCCGGCACAGCCACCATAAGAATATCTATTTCTATCACGCTGCCCCGTGTCATTTATTTTCTTCGCTATGACGTTGTTCAAGGGCTGTTAAAAAAGCGGCTGCTTTGCCAAATAAATGGACATGTTATTCATCGCGGTTAAGAGAAGAGCAATGGATGATCAATCATTTATTGTCCATCTCTGCTTGTTATTTTGAATCGCTTTGACCGTGCTCTCATATACCCCTTTGGCTATCAACTTTCCGAGAGTAGCGCCCGTTCCGGCATGATGATGAAGGCTTCCCGTTTGTGTTGCGGCCAGCAGCACACTATCCATTGAAGCTTCAGCTGCGCTCGAACCGGTGGCAGAATCGATGATTCCTTCATCAAAAAGAGCCTTCGTTTTCGCTTCTGTGGCGGTCACCATGCCCTCGATAAAGGCTTGGTCAGATAAATGCCCGTTTATGAACATCCAAGTGTTGATTGCTCTAACGTGTTCGTGCTTTTCCATGTTTTTGGATGCATCTGCACCATGTGATATAGAAGCTGTAACGACGATAATTATCGAAATGCCCTCTTCTTCCCATTCTTCCACAACCCCGTCTTCTACATAAGAACTCGTCAGCATCCCGATTGTTTCATTCGGGCTGAAACCATTGTCCAGCAAAAAATTTATCATCTCCGTTTGGCTGCCAGAAACATGATCGTCTGTTGATACATGCCGGTTGACAAAGTGACGATGCCAGCCAAACCCGCCTCCGACAACTGCGGATGAAAGCGTTTTAAGCGGAGATGCCGCTTTTACATAAATAAGCTCCTTTGTCTGAATAACATCCCCTTTCGTAAAAACTTTTTTTTCATCATGCTTATGCTCAGGCGACAGCATCATTTGGGGGCGTGCTATTTCTGGATGGGATTGTTTAATCGCTGAAACGTCGTATACATGATGAATTGTTTTTTCATTTAATACCGCATTTGGATCATCAATCAGAACGGACTGGCCGTTTTTTAAGAGAAGCATTTTGTCACAATAAAGACTAGCTAAATTAATATCATGAAAAATAGACACTACTGTCAATCCATGTGACTTTGTCCATTTTTTTAATTGGTCAAGCAGCATTTTTTGATAGGTAATATCAAGATGATTGGTCGGTTCATCAAGCAAAAGCAAAGATGGGTTTTGTGCGAGTGCTTGAGCTAAAAACACTCTTTGTTTCTCACCCCCGCTTAAATGCTTGATCGATAGATGCTTCAATTTGGTTACGTTTGTAAATTCCATAACTTGTTGGATTACTTGTTCATCTTCGTACGTCAACCGTTTTAAAAATCCGCGCTGAAACGGATACCTGCCGAGCGCTACCGTCTCCCAAACTGTATAGTCAAACATTTGCGTATTGTTTTGCGGAAGTGAGGCAATTTTACGTGCCAGCTGTTTCGCGGAATAAGCTTGAAGCGGTTTTCCCTCCAGTTCAATTGTGCCGCTTCTTACAGGGATGAGTCCGCCGATCATTTTTAACAGCGTCGTTTTTCCGCTTCCATTCGGTCCTAAAATGCCAAACATTTCTCCCTTCTCTACAATAAAAGAAAGATTTTCAATAATATTCCGCCGTTGATATCCGCCGGCAATATTTTTGATCTGCAACATGCTGCTACCCTCTTCTTTCCATTCGTTGTTTCATTAAAATAAACGCGAAGCTTGGTGCACCAATCAATGCAGTAATGACACCGATAGGAAGTTCGGTTGGCGACATAATTGTTCTCGATACCAAGTCTGCTAAAATTAAAAAGCCAGCCCCAAATAAAGCGGATAGGGGAAGAAGATGCCGGTAATCATTTCCCCAAAGCAGCCTGTTCAAATGAGGAACGACAAGCCCTACAAATCCGATCGTTCCGCTTATCGCGACGGCTGCACCAGCTAAAATGGAGGCTGATGTCAAGATCAATAATTTCCTCTTTTTCACGTTTACCCCCAATTGATGCGCTTTTTCTTCTCCGAAGGCGAGCGCGTTCAGCTCTGTTCCGTTGGCTAAAATCAATAAAGAGCCGACGACGAAAAAAGGCAAAAGCATCATAACATATACCCAGCCGCGCATCGATACGCTGCCTAGAAGCCAGTTGACGATTTGCCTCAATTCCTCACCGGACATCGCGATCATAAAAGAAATCAAAGCCCCTAAAAAGGAGCTCATGATGATTCCCGTCAACACGATCGTTTCAATCCTCATCGCTTTATCAATCATTCCTGCGAAAAAAATCACAAAAATTATCGTCATGAATCCGGTTAAAATACTGGCTACCGGCAATGTAAAAAATCCGAAAAACGGAATGTGAATCCCGAAAAAAAGAACAAAAACAGCTCCTAATGATGCACCAGAAGATACGCCGAGCGTATAAGGATCTGCCAAAGGATTTTGCAAAAGTCCTTGAAAGGATGCCCCTGCCAGAGCTAGCGAAGCGCCGACAAGGCCAGCCAAAATAACGCGCGGCAAACGGATACTCATGACGATATTTTGCGTGTTTTCATCAACGCTGCCATTTCCGCCCATGTGAAAAAGGGCGTCCCCAATCATTTGCAAAATATCAAAAAATGATATTGGAAACGTCCCGATGGAAACACCAAGAAAAATAGAAAAAACAAGAAAACAAACGGTCACCATATAGGCGACCACGTGTTTATTATTCGAATACATCCGGGTAAACCGCTTTTGCAAGTTCTTCTACTCCTTCTACCAATCTTGGACCTGGACGGCTCACTAAATCTTCATTCACTTCATAAACACGCTTTTCTTTAATGGCTGTAACATTTTCCCATCCCTTGCGGCCAAGAACTTGTTCAGTTGCGTTTTCAACATAATTTCCATAGGTGATGATGATGGTATCAGGATTTAATTTCACTACCGCCTCTTCCGTTATTTGCGGCCATCCTTCCTGATCGCCCGCTGCATTTTCCGCATTGATGATGGCAAGCATTTCATCCATAAACGTTCCTTTTCCTGTTGTATACAGCTGAGGCGGAGCACTGATTTCGACAAACACTTTTTGCTTTTCGTCATCTGTTATATTTTTCGCTTTTTCTTTTAATTCATTTACTTTTGTTTTCATATTTTGAACGATTTCATCTGCTTTTTCTTTCGTTCCGGTAATTTTCCCGATCGTCTGAATAGTTTGATACACTTGTTCAAACGATGTTGCATTCTCAACAACAAATACGGTAATGCCGGCTTCTTTCAATTGGTTTAATCCTTCTTTGGCATTTGCAGCGCTTGAAGCATGCGCTAAAACAAGATCAGGCTTCAAAGAAATGATTTTTTCCACGTTGAAATTCATATCACCGACTTTTTCCTTGTTTTTCACTTCTTCCGGATAGTTGTCCAATTCTGTTACCCCAACAATTTGATCGCCTAACCCTAGTGTGTAAACAATTTCTGTATTGCTTGGAATAAGTGAAACAATACGCTTCGGTTTTTCCTTGATTGTTACATCTTCACCTAATGCGTCCTTCACTGTAACTGGGAATAATTTGGATGTTTGTTCGCTCGCGTTGCTGTTATTTTCTTTTTGTTCTGCATTATTCGTTTGTCCGCAGCCCACTAGAAGTCCAACTAAAAGCAATAACGATAAAAACAGTGCAGAAAACTTTTTCATGACGTTCCTCCTCCAATAAAAAAACATCTTCTTTTTTTGATAAGAAGATGTCTGAAAACAAGCATATCGCTTTGTTCTGTTTTCAAACACCTCCCTATCCTCGTAGGGTTTTTAGGCGTGTTCAAACAGGCAGGTCTCCTGGCTCATGGTCATCGCTCCCTGAACCTTCCCGTAGACACAGTGGCATTTTCAGGTTGCTCCCATTCACAGTGGCGGGACCGCGTTGGATTTTCACCAAACTTCCCTTTTAAGCGGACAAAAGTGTCCGCACCTGTTTGCTTTTGAATGAAATTGTCGACGAATGTAATTATACATCATTCAAATCCGTTCTGGTAGAAAAAATGTGAAAATGCTATGTCAAGTTTTATATTGGACTTTTTATAAGGTTTTCAATTCAACCGTGTTGATTTGAACCGATTGCCGTAAAAATGAATAAAATTTTAATGGATGGGTAATTGATTTTAGGAACGAAGGAGGATCCATAAGTGACAGTCGTTCTTTTAGACCCAGGCCACGGTGGAAGTGATCCTGGTGCAACATTTAGAAGCTATGAAGAAGAAGACTTTACGCTGACTATTGCCTTAATGGCCAGAGACCATTTGCTAGAAAACTTTCAAGTAGATGTCGTGATGACACGAACGAACGATCGCACTGTCAGTTTAGAAGAAAGAACGAGTTTGGCAAACAGACTAAATGTCGATTTTTTCTGCTCCATCCATGTCAATTCAGGGGGCGGAACAGGATTTGAAAGCTATATTTACAACCGCGGTGCATCCAATAAAACGATTCAATACCGTTCCATCATTCATAATCATATTATGAGCGTAATCGGGCCAAAATATAACGTACAGGACCGCGGAAAAAAAAGCGCCAATTTTTTTGTGTTGAGAGAAACGAAAATGCCCGCGGTTCTATTGGAAACATTATTTATCGATAATCCTAACGATATCAAATTGTTAACCTCTTCTGCTTTTATAAGTGATTTTGCCGTCAGTGTGGCGGAAGGAATAGGAAAAGCCCTTAATTTAAAGAGAAAGGCAAGCACAACAAAAAAGCCGTCGACAAAACCGTCGGCTCCTGTTTCAAACAACACGCTTTACAAAGTGATTGCCGGTTCCTTCAAAGAGCGTAAAAATGCAGAACAACGCGTAAAGGAACTGAAGGGAAAAAACGTGGACAGTTTTATTTCACCTGCTAATGTTAACGGCACAAGTTTTTACCGTGTTCAAGCAGGGGCTTTTCAACATTTGGAAAATGCGAAGGAGCAGTTGGCAAAACTTGTGCAGCTGGGCTATAAAGATGCTTTTATTTTAACTCCCGAAGAGCAGCGAGCAAATCCGCCAAGGCAAAATCAACTAGCCAGCTTGCTGTCTACATCAGAGCCGCAAGCATCCGCCACAGAAGACATTTCTATTTTAGGAGAACCGCTTTTATCGGGAACATTGTTGGATCAGTTCGTAAAAAATACGAATCCAGATGCACCTCAACTGGGCGATTTATATATCCAATTAAGCAAACTATACGGAATACGCGGTGATATCGCTTACGCACAAGCCATTCATGAGACGAACTATTTTCGCTTCACCGGGGTTGTCGACCGCAGCCAAAACAATTTTGCCGGAATTGGAGCGACAGGCCCGAATGTCCGAGGAGCAAGCTTCTCCACATCAAGAGAAGGAGTTCTCGCTCATTTGCAGCACTTGTTTGCTTATGCGACAACAAAGCCTCTTCCAGGTGATGAGCCGCTTGTAGATCCAAGATTTCATTATGTGAAGCGCGGATCAGCTACCACTTGGAAAGAATTAAATGGAAAGTGGGCGGTTCCTGGAGATCGTTACGGAGAAATGATTTTATCGATTTACCGTTCCAACCTTCAATTCGCTGTTCAACAGCTTTCCTCCATGATTGCGGAATTAAACAAACATGTATGATCATTTTTTTAATCTATTTTCCAATAAACGTGAATAAAATTGAAAATCATTATCAATAATAAAAGAGAGCCGAAATGGAATTCGGCCCTCTCCATTATTTAGACAGTTTCCGGTTCAAATGTTTTACAATCCGTTTCCTTTTGATCTTTGGCGGTTTTCCCCGAATGGCTGACAACATAAATGGAATCAGCTGAACATCTATTTCCATCCGCCCAATATTTGCAGTTGTTTACTTCACATAAAACGTCTTGTGCCATCGCATGTCACCTCCCAATTATAGAATTGCCATCGGAAGGTGTTTTGATACGACACAAATAGTTTTTGACAATGACAATTTTTTAAAAATATGCATCTCATGGCAAAAAAGTATGACGGGATGAAAAATATTTTAATCCATCGTCCTTGCTTGATTCGATTTTTTTCATTAGGAACGATTGTGCTGGAATAAAAAATAAGGAAGCTGCTGATAAGCAGCAGCTTCCTTATTTCGCAAAGACGTGATCGCCTATCACAATTGTTGTGTTTTTAGTTCGAACCCATTGGTCGTCCGTCTTTTTCGGATTATAAAAATACAGGGAGCCTTGACCTAAACCGTGGAATGCCAAAGCTTCATTTACTGCTCTTTTGGATTCCTCACTTGCAGGCTTGTTAATCTCTCCATTTGCTACAGGAGTAAATTGGCGATCTTGATAAATAACCTCTGTAATTGTATCAGGATATAAAGGGCTGTCTACGCGATTTAGTACAACAGTGGCAACCGCAACTTTTCCTTCGTATGGTTCTCCTTTTGCTTCTGCTTCTACTAATCTAGCCAATAAATCTTTTTCACTTGCTGAGATAGTTGGCGGAATAGTCAACTCTTCTCCAACATATAGTTCATCAGTTGTTTTATTGTTAACGGATTTTAGTTTTTGAACTGAAACCCCGTATTTTAGACCAATTTTCCAGAGTGTATCTCCTTCTTTCACCGAATAGGCAGCGCTTGCCTCACTTCCTTGTCCGGTGAAAACAATGGCAGCAAGAGCAATAAATGAGGAGAAGATGAATTTTTTTATTTTCTTCATAAATCCTACCTCCTTTTTTTCGCTCTCTATTACCCTAACATCTTCTAATCTAGAATTCATTAAAAAATCTTTTCATATTATTCATAAATATTCCAGCAAAGGTTCGGCGTTTACATATGTCTTTTGGAAACATTTTGCTGAATACACTGTACTTTGTTCTTTTAGAAACTCCCTGCACAAGAGATATTTTTCCACAACAATTTCCTATTGGTATAAAGTTTCAACAATTTACAGATTTTGGACTTACACCTATATTCGAGTTTTAAATCATAAAAAAAGACAAGACAAATGAATGTCCTGTCTTTTTTGAAATTAATTTTTCAATATATCATGATCGACGTACCGTTCGCCATTCAGCTCGCTGATGACATTGATGGCCACTTTTGCACCGTCACCTGCGGTAATGATTGTATGTACACTTACGCCAGCAGCTGTACCTGCTGCCCAAATTCCGTCAATATTTGTTTTTCCATTTGAATCCACATCAAATATTGTTTTGATGCGAGGCTCTGTTCCGTCTTTTGTTTTTAATCCAATTTTCTCGGCTAAATCCGTCAATACTCCTGTCGCTAAAATGACATGCTTCGCTTCATACGAACCGCCATCGGTTTTGACGACGTGTCCATCCTGTTTTGTTTCAATTGTTTCCACTTGCTCGTTTTTTATTTCTGCTCCAAACTTTTCCGCCTGTTTTTTCCCAATATCGATTAAATCAGGACCTGTAATTTCTAAAACACCATAGTGGTTTTCGATCCATGCCCTTTTCGTCATTGATTTATCGTGATCTAAAACTAATGTTTTCTTTCCAGCCTTCGCCGTAAACAACGCAGCACTTGCCCCCGCAGGACCGGCACCAACAATAATCACATCGTACATCTTAACTCCTCCTTTGCAAAAAATGTTTATAATTTCATTGTAAGCGCAATCGAAAAAAAATGTAAAGAAACTTGCTTACCAATTCTGAAAATTAAAAAATTCATATATAATCTCCCTTCTCCAGCTGAACATAAAACCTTTTGTAGGCTGGAGTCCCGAAGTAAAAACCGCTTATCCCCAACTGATCTATTTTCAGAATACAGTAAAAAACGCTATTAAAATTCGCTATGCGGCTTCCGACACCCCAATGTGCAATGTTCCACAAAACTGCTACATAAGTCCGCCGGAGGAAGAAAAACATGAAAGTCAGTATATGACACTCCTTTGGCGATTGACATTACAAACGATACTTAGTCGTAATCCATATTATGCAAATTCAGGTGAATTTTCTCAGCAGACTGAACCATATATTAAAGAAAGAGCGTCTAAATATATTAGTTGGAAACTTCTAGAATGGAATAAATCATCATTTACTTAAAAAAAATAGGGAAGCTTTCGTTTAGCAACAAAAAATTTATTTATGAAATGAACATTACAACGGCTCTGCTAGCAGCAAATCGACCATTCAACATCTTGAATATTTGATAAATATTTTACGCATTCTCTCGGCTTCTTTATTCACCGCTAGATCGTCACGAAACAGGTTGAGATAAAGGTTTCGAACGACAACTAACATTTAAAATAGATCCATACCTCTTTACGAAGCTTTCAAAAAAAGATTGGTGAAGCGCATATCCAAACCGAAGCAAGAATGAAATGACAAGAAGATAAAGAATCATCAAGTACATGAATCAAGCTCAAGAAAACGGACTGAAACAATATATTTATGATGATATTTCGAATTTCACAAGGATCGTAGAAATGGATGGATATAAAAGCCAATTTTAAAAAAATTTATTAAAAATGGAAAACGGCTTTGACATCTTTTCATCCTGATAGTACTCTATATTCGTTGACATTTTACATACGGCATTTATTTAAAGAAGGCAGTGAACATTAGTGAAATCGTTTGTATGGAAAATAAGCGGCATCGTTTTCATTTCGATCATTTTCATTTTTTTAATGTCTTTTTATTACAAAACATTAAGGGTACAGTCTGTCCCAGCAAATGGAAGCAAACAAATAGAAAAATCGCAATATGATGGAGTTGACTTAATTTCAGATATTGAGGATAAAAAAGAATTCCATTCCGCCATACACTATCCGAGATTTCAAAGCAGCAAACTGAATGCATCCATCCAGTCTTACGTCAAAGAAGAGAAAAGACGGTTTCACGAACAAATTCAATCCCAAAAATGGCGCTTGTTTAAAGATCCGTCGAATTTTTCTCTGACTTTTCGCCTCTATCCGGTCACAGACAGCGTCTATTCTTTTGTTTTTACTTCAGAAAGCCATTCAGATGGGGAAAAAGAAAGTAAAGACTTTAAAATCTTCATAGTCGATTTGGCAGCAGAACGTTTTATAAACAGCCAAGACATTCTTGAAATCGATGAAAAAACAAAAGAAAAGCTGCATGTTCAATTGACGGACCAGTTTCTTCAATCAAAAAAATATAAAAAAAGCTTTAGCAAAAAGAAGCTTAACAAGTGGCTCAATCACCCATATAACGATTTTTCCAATATTTATTTGACAAACAAATTCATTGTTTTCAAGTTTCATAGCAATGAAGTAACAGAAGGTGCTGAAAGTCCTGAAATTTCCATTCCTTTAACGAAAGGAAAAGAGTTATTGACAGAGGAGTGGCGGAAGCGATTATGGATGGAAGAAAACAAACCAAAAAAAGCAGAACCATTGCCGAAAAAACCTCCTATCCAAAAAGACGAGCCGATCAAAAGCAAAAAAATAGTTGCTCTAACATTTGATGACGGACCTCACCCAAAATATACAACAGAAATTTTGGATTTATTAAAATCGTATCATGCAAAAGCCACTTTTTTTGTGATTGGTCAAAGAGTTAATTTTTATCCTAATATTGTAAAAAGAATAGGTTCGGAAGGACATGAAATTTGCAACCACAGCTTTAGCCATAAAGATTTTACAACTTTAAAAAAAGAGAAAATACTTGAAGAAATAAATATGACCGATCAAGAAATTTTCAAGGCATCGGGCTTAAAAGCGAATTGCGTCCGCCCTCCATATGGGGCTGTTAATCAAAAGGTCAGATCAGCTATTGAAAAGCCTATCATTCTATGGACTGTAGATACATTAGATTGGAAAACGGATGACCCAAAAAAAGTACTTAAAATCGTTCAAGCCAAGACAAAAAACGGTTCCATCATTTTAATGCACGATATTCATTCATCCACAGTAGAGGCATTGAAGCTAATCTTGCCATATTTAAAACAACAAGGTTATGAGTTTGTAACTGTATCAGAGATATCAAAAAAATGAAATCCTCGTCACATGCAGTTGGCGACCGAAATATTAAATGCATACAATGCCTATTCTTATAGTGTTGAATGCGATCCGCTTCCCAAATCTATGGAAACGTTCAACAGAAATTTTGAAAGCTGAAACGTTTGATGCCTATTTTAATGAAAAAAATGATCTGTCCTGCTAAAGAAGCTTTGCAGTGGAAATGTGTGAAAAGGAAAAGGGATTTTAAAGCGATTCCCATAAAAAGATGTTCCAGTATTTTAACGTTTGCACTCATTTTTGGCCATAAAAGCAGGGATCCAAAAAGGTCAGCATTTTGGGTCCCTTTCTTTTGTCAAGTCGTAACAGCTGGTGCCGATTGATGTACACAATAGAGCAATTGATTTGCTTTTCCTTGCAGAAAGTTGATTGCTTATAAACCAGACGTCGTTGCTCTACGTTTTTCATTTAATGCACAAATACGTTTATACTGCTGTTATTCATGGGCAGTGCATGCCGCAAACCGCCTTTCTTGCCACAGCAATTGTAAATTATTCCCAAAACAGCTTCTGCTGTAATTTAAGGCATATTGTTATTCTCTGCAGTGCCCATCCCCTCTTCATTTCATCCTATCCAGTAATAATCAAAAGCTTTGAACAATTTCTCCCTTTCACTTTATAGCAAACAAAAAAAGCCCATTTTAGCTCGTATGTAAACTAAAATGGACAAATTTCTTATTTTTATTTAATGATTAAGACTGGACAGTGAGCCTCTTGAGCTACTTTTCGGCTGACGCTTCCCAACAACGTTGCTTTAAGCGCGCCTTTTCCTGCACTCCCCATTACAATGATGGAATAGTCATGTTCTTTTGCATAATCCGTAATAATTGTTGCTGGCTCTCCTTGGAAAATATGTGTTTCATGCGGGACGTTGCTTTCAGTAAGGAATTCAATCGCTGGTTTTAAAATCGCTTCGTTCTCTTCATCAATTAATTTGGAAATATCAACAAAATAATACTGCTCTGTAAATCTTAAATTATTGACATGCAAAATCGTGATTTTTTCAGACCCAACTGTTTTGGCAAGTTTTACAGCATGTTCAAGCGCGCGTGTAGAATGGGCAGATCCATCCATAGGAACTAATATTTTTTTGTACATCCTCATCCCCTCCAAAAGAACTATTTTTTCTTTATTTCCATTTTATCAAAATTTTTCTAAAATTTAAGTAGAGATTTGTCAAAATTTCGATTTTCACCACTTTGTCACTTTTAAATCCATTTTAAAATGATAAAATATACAATGAGAAAATTTATGTTAGGAGGAAAAAAATGGACTCCATTCAAAACTATGAACAGCCTCACAACAAAAAAAATTACACCGGCATTGTTGTGACACTCTCAGTTATTATAAATGCCGTTATTTTACTGTTATTTTTCTCTCCACTCGGATATCGAGGCGAAGTCCATTTTGATTTGACGATTTTCCCAAGACTTAATGCGATTTTTAACAGCTTTACGTTCGTCTTTCTGCTCGCTGCTCTTTATGCAATTAAAAAGAAAAATATCAAAGTACACCGGAACTTTATCATCGCAGCGTTTACAACGACCACCTTATTTTGTATTTCTTATTTAACCTATCATTTTTTGCAATCTGAACCGACCCGTTATGGCGGTGAAGGATTTATGAAAACATTTTATTTATTTATTCTTACTTCCCATAGTATATTAGCAGCCGTCATTGTTCCGCTTGCATTGTTTGCCTTTTTCTGGGGAATGTCAAGACAGGTAGAAAAACACCGGAAAATAGTTCGCTGGGCGATGCCGATTTGGCTATACGTCTCATTTACTGGTGTTCTTGTATACATCTTGATTTCTCCTTATTATTAAAAAAAGAAGGTTGACCGAGCTGTCCGGTCAACCTTCTTTTTCGTTTAGAAACTCTTTCATTAAATAATCTTTTTTTTTCGATCATCGTTTAACTTTCTTTGCCGTTCAAGCCATTCTCCTGTTTGTTGAAACAATTCGGTTGAATGACAAATAGACGAAAATGTATGGTTTCCGCCGATAATGAGTGATTTTTCAACGCTGTTAGCCCTTTTTTTGAAGCTTTTTTCATACAGGCAAGCATAAGAAGGAGAAATGACTTCATCTTCTGTTCCGTGGGCAACGAATACGTCACCTGTAAACGATTTTGCCTCTTGTAAAGGTGTGTACTGTTCAAGCGAGCGGAAAAATGTTTTCGTTAAGGAATAGCCTTCATAATCAACATATTGGCTTGATTCTGCTTCTTCTAAGCCTTCCTTTCCAACTATGGCCGCTATATCTTCAAATGGCCGACCGACCGCTCCCCAAATCGCCAAATTCTTCACGCGGTCATCCCGTACAGCTGTGAGTGTCGCCACTGCTCCTCCTAAACTATGGCCAAGCAAATATAATTCATGTTTGTCGATGAAAGGAAGCTTTTCAACAAAATCGATGACATGAATCGTTTGTTCAATAAAGCGATCGAGGCCATAAGTTCCGTAAATACCGCTGCTTTCGCCGCAGCCTTCGTAATCAAACCGCAAAACGGCAAATCCGAGCGAAGCAAAATGGTTGGCTGCTTTGACGAACAATCGGTTGACACCTATTCGGCTTCCTATAAAACCGTGACAAATAACAACAACCGGAAATTTTCCGTTTTTAGATGGAGAGTTCGGTATATGCAATGTGGCAGCTAACGATGCCTGTTGGCTCGGAATATAGTACATTTTTTCCATAAAATTAACCACCTTTAATCGTTCGTTTTTTTTATTATAATGTTTATAATTCCGATAAGTCAAGTATGTTTTTGGGGATTTAAACCCAAAAAAAAAGCAATCTTAACAGTTTGCTTTTGCACCTATTTCGGTAAATGATTGAGAAAATTTTGATACGCAAATCCTTTCACTTCGTCCTCATTATAATATTTCAGCAGTTCATTGATCAAGTTTTGTGTTTTTGCCGCATTTTCCAATCCTATTACTTTTTGCTCAATTCCGTCAAAATCAGAGCCAAGTCCGATTTGTTTCACTCCGCCTAGCATGCAAAAATGGTCGATATGTTTGATTACATCTTTGATTGCTGCCTGATCATTAGTTGTTAAAAATTGGGGGGCGTACACGATGTGAATGGTACCGCCTTTTTGAAACATTGCCCTTGCCTGTTCATCGGTTAAATTGCGCTGATGATCACATAAGGCGCGGGCGTTTGAATGGGTCGCAATCGGATAATCCGCAAGCTCGATTACATCCCAAAACGCACGCTCGCATAAATGGGAGACATCAGTGAAAACGCGATGCTCATTGTTTGCTTTTATGATTTCCTTGCCAAATGCTGTTACACCAGCGCCTCGATCTTCAAGTGCTCCATCAGCTGCCAGATTGGCATAATTCCATGTCAATCCAACCGATCGAACTCCCAGCTGATAAAGAAGTCGAAGTTTGTAGAGATCTCCGCCAATCGCATCAACACCTTCGAGAGTCAGCATCGCCCCAATTTCATGTTCCTCAAGCTTATAAAAATCAGACCAATCCTTTATTTGTTTCATTTCCGGATTGTTTCCAAGCACTTCTGTAAAAAACAGATCGATTTGTTCAAGCGCCGCTTGGAATTTGTATTCAGTTTTTATTTTTTGATCGATAAAAACGGCAAAGCATTGAACCTTAATTTTACCTTTGATCAATCTTTGTTTATTCGTATCCAAATACGAGGCGTTAGCAAACTTCAGCTTTCCTTTAGCATTCGCCAGCTTCATCAGCGCATCACAATGAAGATCAATAATATTCATGTTTTCCCCCTGTTTTTTATGATAAAAAAAAGCCTGGCAGGAAAGATTTCTTGCAGGCTTTTACAATCAATAAGCTCGTTATTCGTTTGCGATTTTTTCTTGGAATTTTTGATAAAGTGTTGTCGCGATCTCACCCGGTTTTCCCGTGCCAATTTTTTGCCCGTCTACGGTCACGATTGGTAAAATTTCAGAAGTTGTGCTCGTAATGAAGACTTCATCGCTTTCAAGTACATCCTCTTTCGTAAACTTTTCTTCTACTAATGTTAAACCTTCTGTTTCAATGATCGATTTTACCGCCATTCTTGTAATTCCTGACAATATATGCTTTGATAGCGGCGTCGTATAAATTGTTCCGTTTTTGACGATGAATACGTTGGAGCTCGACCCTTCCGTCACATATTCATCACGGACTAAAATCGCTTCATAGCTTCCTTTTTCATGGGCGGTTTGTTTAGCTAAAATATTCGGCAATAAGTTAAGCGATTTAATATAGCAATTGGCCCACCGCTCATCGTCATGGAATATAGCAGAAACGCCGTTCTCCCGCAAATGATGGGGCAATTGCTTTGCAGGTCTTACGGTCATCGTTGTTGAAACAGAAACATCTGGAAACAAATGATTTCGAACGGCCACTCCGCGCGTAATTTGCAAATAGACGTCGCAATCTGTTAATGCTGATTTTTCAATTGCTTCTTTTATCAGCTGTTCATATTGCTCCAATGTTTGATCGAGTTTTAATTTAATCGCTTCAGCACTTGTCTGTAACCGCTCTAAATGCTCGCGCAGCATAAACGGCTTTTTGTTATAAACGCGGATCACCTCATACACTCCGTCGCCAAACTGGTGTCCTCTTTCATCAATCGGGATCACCGGTTCATTGAGGTCAACAAAGCGACCATTTACATAACCGATTGACATTTTCATATCCCCCTAATTTCCATAATATCTACCAACCATTGTAACATAATTATATGAATGGAGGCTTGATCAAAATCAAAAAAGATGCAATGCCTGCACATTTATGATATAAATATCATAAAACATATATGGAAAGGTGGGATTTCCATGGACGGCATCCCTCGTCCTCTAGTTAGAACGAATCAATGGACAATTGTTTTGTCTGTTTTGATCACTTGGATCACAAACGAGCCGCTTTTTCTTCTTATTCCGCTTATTGCTGGCTTGATTGGACTCATTTTTGGTGTCAATCCGATTATGGCGGCCGCTAAAACGTTTTTACGAAAACCACATTCGTCCTATCATTTAGAAGACAGATCTGATCAGCAATTCAATCAAATCATTGCCTGCACATGCTTGCTGCTAGCTTTTATCGGATTTTCTTTTCATATTGATGTTTTAGGATATATTTTTTCGATTTTAGTTTTTTCAGCGGCTTTCATTGCGATTTTAGGATTTTGCATCGGCTGCTTTATCCGGTTCCAATGGAAGCAGTATCAATATCGAAAAGCGAAAAATTCATAAGCTTCTCCCCTGATTTCAAAAATCTGGGAAAAGACGTAAAAAAGGGGCAAGAGCACCCGAACTTTACATCGCATCTTTCAACGACACTTTCAGCGTGCGTCTTGCCCTGTGAAGCCTAGTTTTAACTGTTCCTTTCGAAAGCTTTAGCTGTTGAGCTAATTCCTGTTCTTTTAAATCATAATACAATTTCAATTCTAAAATTTCGCGGTATTTCGGTTTTAGTTTCCGAATTTCTTGAGAAATGGTCTCTTTCAGCCATTCATATTCTGCTGTTTGTTCCACATTGCCCCCTTGACTGATAGATAATTCATCAAGGGGGCACGGCGTTTTCTGTTCCTTCCGAAGAAAATCTATCGCAGTTCTCGCTGCTACTGTACCGAGCCAACCAGAGATTTTTTCCATATCCTCAATTTGTTCAGCCTTTTGATAAAATTTCAAAAATGTTTCCTGCAATACATCTTCTGCCAAATGTACATCTTTCGTTATGGAAAAAGCAATCCGGTACACTTTTTTATAAAACATACAATAGATGTCTTGAAAGCTCTCTTGAGCGGATATTATATCATCCATAATTCTCCAATCCTTTTTTATTTTTTTGCCTGTTTCTTGATCGATTCAGCTATTTCTGGATGAGCAAAGCTGCCAACCTCATAATTTCCATTTTTATAAACAATGAACATAATATTTTTTCCTGAAGTCGATTCTGTTTCATCTTGCAAGCATTGCTCAATCAACTGTTTATCTACAATTTTGACCGTTTGCGGATCTTGTTCAATTTCTTTCAGCATATTTTTATAATCCAAATCGTGATTGATGTTATTCTCCGTTATGAGTACATATTGGACATCATCAGCTGTCACTCTTGCGTTTTTAACCGTTCCGTTATTCTTCATCCACTCATCGAACTCTTTAAAGCTTTTTTTCCATGGAATGAATAATTGCTTATTATTTTTTAGAATGATTTCAATTTCTCCCCAGTCTTTTCTCTCATCGGTCATATCTTCATATGTAAGATTCGCGATGTCATTTTTTAATGCTTTTAATGCTTTTGCTAGTTGATCAGAATTATTGGCAATATCCACTTTTTCAACATAGTAGTTTGGATAGTTAGAATGAAATACTATTTGTTCAACATCTTGATCGTTTACGTCTAGAACTTCATAGGTTGCTTTTTTATATTCCTTCGATTCATAAATCTCCTTCAAATATCGTTCGAACGATTTCCGATCAACTTCATATTGGCGGATCGATTTGCTTCCATTTTTTAAATAATAGACGATAAACAACGGTTCAGGTTCGGAAACATCTTTGGATCTATTTTCGGCAACGATTTCTGTATGCAGCTTTTGAATTGCTTCGATTATTTTCGGTTCCTTGTAAATGAATCTATTAGTCATCTTGTCATCGAAGTACCAAAAGTTGCTGAAAAATACCGACTGTATTTCTGCAACTCTCGGAACCTTTTTCTCATATCCTCCCGCACCAGAACCGGTCAAAATGAATATGAGTATCACTGCAATAAAATAAATAAACAATCCTTTTAATTTAGGCTTGATTCGCCACGTCTGCTGCAAGATCATTTCAGCTATAAAGTAACCGATAAGTGCACCTACTACATATCCAGTACAAATCCATAATAAGCTTCCTCTATAGTCAATAATGCCAAAATACATTCCGCCGAGAAGCATCGTACAAAAAGTGGCGCCATATTTAAAAACCGGTTTAAGCTTCCAGTAAATAACAGCTTGTGACACATATTCGACTGGCCGCCGTGTATACAGAAGCAAGGAAATACAGCAAAACAAGGCTGCTAGCAATAAATAAACGGCGATTTCCCACCAAGAGAAAGGCTGGAATTCGAGGGAAATCAGCCTCGTAAGCGGTGAAAAAAATTCGATCCAAAGATTATTATTCAAATAATAGCCGCTCGGAAATCCAAACAAAATGTATTGCAAATTGTACACTATAAGTTGATAAACCCCGAAAGGAAACAATAAAATAATCAATGTCAATATGGCTTGAATCGTGCTAATTCCTGTCAGCATGGCAGAGAAGGTGCCGATAGAAAACAATAATAGCGTATATGCTAAATAAGTACAAAACCATCTAACAAGGTTCAAATCACGAAAATAGCTCGACAAATCAAACACCTGTATAAAAACGGCCAATATTAGAGAAGTAATCATGACAGGTACGATTAAAAACACAACACCCGTCAGCCAATGATGCCAAAAAAGCATTTTCCGATTAATCGGAAGACTATGAAGAAAATCGCTGGATTGCTTTACATGCAGGAACCGAAACAAAAAAATGGACATAAGCACAGGTATCACGATTAACATGAATAATTGAAGTTCTTGTGCAATGGAAAACAAACTTTCATATATGTTCTCTTCATTATAATTCTCTCTCCCGGAAAACAACACCGCAATTTCCATCGGTACTGATAGAATTAGACCGATCAAAAACGCTAGTCCTACCCACCCGACAGAACGGAAATTTTGAATTAACAGCTCTTTTTTAAATAAGGATGTTTTCGATTGCATATCCTTTTTCCCCCATTTCATAAATAAAAATTTCCTCCAATGTAAGCGGGAGCAAATCGAATAAAAGAGGCTTAAAGCTTTTTATATAGCTGGAAAATTCATCAGCATTTCCTTTTACAATGAATAAATGCACGCTGCCTCTTTGTTCCTGATAGACAATTTGAAGCTGCTGCAGCATTTCCGAAGGAACGCTTCCTTGAAAGGCAATTTGCACTTTGTGTATATTCGACTTTAGGTCATCCAAATTCCGTTTTATTAGCAGTTCACCTTTATGCAAAATGCCGATATGGTCGCTTATATCCTCTACTTCCTGCAAGTTGTGGGAAGAGACGATCACAGTCATTTCTCTCGCTGCCACATCTTGGATGATTATATTTTTCATTTTTTTCCTCATGACCGGATCTAAACCGTCAAACGGCTCGTCTAAAATGAGCAGTTCAGGCATTGCGGAAAAAGCGAGCCAAAATGCCACTTGACGCTGAACTCCTTTTGACAGGCGATAAATTTTTTGCTTAAGATCTAGATCAAATACATCCTGCAATGTTTGAAATCGTTCTCTGCTGAAGGATGGATATATGTTTTCATAAAAATTCGCCATCTGTTTGATCGTATAATGAGGGAAAAAATAAGGAATATCTGTAAGGAATATGAATCTTTGCTTAATGTCTTCATTTTCAAATACAGGTTTTTTATCAATTAAAATGTCTCCCCTATCTTGTTTATACAAACCTGCGATCAGCTTCAACAGCGTCGTTTTTCCAGCGCCGTTTGAACCTAGAAGCCCGAAGATGGATCCTTTTTCAATTTGTAAATCGATGTTAGATAACACAGTCGCATTTTGAAATGTTTTATATACCTTTTTGACTTCAATCATCTCTTTTTCCCCCTTGATGATCTTTGATAATTTCCTCCATGATCTGCAGGAGCTCATCAGATTGCATCCCTAAAAATAATGCTTGTTGTGCTAATTTTTGCAAATTTTCTTTAACCATTTTCAGCTCTTCCTGATTAGATGCCTCAATCTTCTCCGAAACAAAATTTCCTTTTCCCTGAATCGAGTAAATATATCCGATCCTCTCCAGCTCACGGTAAGCTTTTTGAATTGTATTTGGATTCACCGTCAATTGCTGCGCAAGCACTCTGACGGAGGGAAGTTGTTCTCCCCCTTTCAGCACTCCGCTTACAATCATCTCTTTTATTTGATCGACAAGCTGTTCATAGATCGGTTTTCGGCTTCGAAAATCTATATCAAGCATTTTCCCGCAGCCCCCACATCTGTATTAACTGTATTATAATTCTTAATACAGATAAATCATACTTTATTATGAAAAAAATGACAATACTTTCTGGAAAAATTTTTTTGCGTCAAAAAAGCACAGCTTTTTACGCTGTGAAAGACTGTTGTCCTTTTTCAAAGTTTGATTTATATGATTGTGCTATTTAAAACAGTGAGTACATCTCTTCTAAACTATTTTCTGTCTGTTTGTAACTGGCAGATGTTCAAAACTTTTATTTGTTCGCCAACCAATGGACAGACGATGAGAAGCACCGCCTTCAACCGAAAAATTGGATTATAGTTTTCAAGCTTTTCCCAGGAAATTTTTTCTTTTGAAACGAACCGTAAGATAATGATGAACTGAGTTTTCCGCATCTGCTATTTTTTAAACGATTCTTCCTGCCGATTTTCAAATGTTGGAACAAACGATAAGTACATCTTTTCCAAACTGTACCGACATTCCCAGAATGTTTCTTGTCCATTTTCGTCCATCCAGCCTGCTTCCCGATTGATTAAAGTGCACCAGAAAAGGAGTTTACTATATAAAAAAACAAATAGTAGGAGATTCAGCATGTATTTATCCTTGTTGCTCTCAAATGAGGCTTCAACAATGTGAAACCCGAAAAAAACATATTAAGATTAGTAGCACAGACCACGACCAATGTCTGTGCTGCTATTTTTTTAGTAGAAGTGGAGAAAAGGTCGTGACAGCCTAAAGAACGATAGGTTCGCATTGAAATAACTGGCCTACTTCACGGACCTTATAAGATCAGGTTTAATATGTTGAATCCATGAGATCGTGGATAAGAAAAAGGAATCGTTAACGCCAACGACGCATTGGAAACAATCATTTTGTAGAATATTACGACAAATTAAAAACGCAACCTTATAACAAATGTCATAAAGTTGCGTCCATCGCTTGTGTGAATAAGTTATTGAAGTGTCTCTTCCATCTTAATACACACATTTTAACGTACAATTACGAAATCGCATCAGCAACTTCGCAATTGTTCAGGAAAAATATAACATATTTGATCTAGTGAAAAAAACAAAAATCGTTAGATCTATTAGGCATGCGTAAATTTATTTAGGAGGAAGGGGTACCACTGCCTCCTAAATAAATCCACTGAAACAAATAGTTACGAAAAACTCTTGACTAATTGTAAGAAGGGGCTCTCCGTTGAGTTCCTAAAATGAAGGATTTTGGAGAAATACTGCTGTGAAGGACAAAAATAATCGAATAAAATTTGTAAATGGCCTTCATAGAGGCAATGAGGTCCAACAAGAAGCAATTGTATATGCTGAAAAACTTTTGAAGAACCGAATTCAGAAAGAGAGCATAAGAAAAGTCCTTCATAAGACTTCTGAAGGATATAAACAAGATTGGAAAAATGGCCTGTCCGATAAGTTCCTAAAATGAAGGGGCTTCAAAAAGTCAGTTAACTCTGACTTTTTGGGCTGCCCCCCTGGAGGAAACGGCTCAGCTCTCTTTTTCTAGTTTTACTTCGCGATTTGATCTTTTATTGGTTCCGCTTTAAGCAGCATTTCATTTTTCTTAACATCATACAAACCAAATGGAATAAGACGAAGACCGGGCAAGAAATCACAAGTTAAAAACAATAGCGTATATAAAATGTCATGGAATGGGAATCCTCTTTGCTGCACGGCTGCTAACAGCTCATCATGATATCGAACAGCTTGATCAAATGATGAATCGTCCGTCATCATGCCGGTAAATGGAAGAGGTATTTCAACCACAATGTCCTCGCCATCAACAATGACGATTCCTCCTCCTAGTTCATGCACTCTTTTAGCCGCCTGGGCCATCGCTTTTGGATTTCTTCCGATCACAAGCAATTCTGTTGTAGTATTGTAAGTTGACGCCATCCCATCTAGATGAACGGCAAATCGTTCTAATATCGCTTTCGACAACCACTTTCCGTTCCGGTCAATTAACGATGCATACAATAAGCCTTCTTCACCGGAAATATCTGCGAATCCCTCTGCTTCTGGAAGCTTAACATCTTTTCGCTGCGTAATGACATTGCTTTTAAAATAAGCGACCGGAACAGTTTGTTCAGTACTTGAATATGGGTAACGGTACAAGTTTAAATCGTCCAAAAGTTGCTTCGAAAACGCAAATGGCTCCCGGACAACATATTGATTCCAATTTAGTTTTGGTGTCGACACAAGCAAATTTCCTTGCTCGGCTACGACTTCACCTCTTGAAATGACGATATCCGGCCGAAAATATTTCAAATCTGGAAGAAGTAAAATGTCTGCCAATTTTCCTGGAGCAATCCCGCCGATATAATCATCTAATCGCAAATAAACGGCTGCATTGATCGTAGCCATTTGCAACGCGTTTATGACCGGCACTCCTAATTCTACAGCTCTTCTGATCAATCCATCGACAAAGCCTTCTTTTTCGATAAACCCAGGGTGCGGACCGTCGGTTGTCATCGTAATTCGATGTGTACTGACTTTCCCTTCTGTAATCATTTTTATAACTTCAGGGAAATCAGGGCGAAGCGAGCTGTTGCGTAAAGTCGTCCACATTCCCAACCGCAGCCTGTCCAGCGCCTCTTTTGCCGTTATTGCTTCATGACAAGCGCTGACTCCGCTCGCAGCAATGGAAATCAATTTTTCATATGAACAGCCCGCTGTATGACCGTCCACGACTTTCCCTTTCTGTTTTGCCACTTCAATTGTATCAAGCAAAAAGGAATCAGCCTGATACAAAAGCGGCCATCTTGTGACCTCCGCTGTTCCGACAACTTCTTCTAATTCTAAAAGCTCTTGGACATCCTTTTGATTAAACCATTCCCTTTCTCCTTTGAAATTCGCTTGCGAGACAAGCCGGACAAGCCAAAGAAAATTGCCCGGAAGGTCTTTCAAGTCTTTGACCATTTTTTTAAATCCAGCAGCTCCCATATGCAAATAAAAAAACAAATTGTCATTTACCGTTGTCGTTGTTCCAAGGGGAAGAACTTTCCTAGTCATACTAACAGGATTGTAGATGACCCACGGATGTGCATGCGGTTCAATAAAACCTGGTGAAACATACATCCCTTCTGCATCAATAATTTTTGTATGTTCATCGGAAAGGACATCCCGTTCGCCGACATATGCAATGGAGTCTTGATAAACAGCGACATTTTGCTTCAACAATTCTCCTGAATAGACGTTGATCACCGTACCATTTTTGATAATTAAATCTGCGGGCCTCCGTCCTTGAGCCACTTCAATTAATTCCGATCTTGACGCTTTTTGTCTCAACAGTTTCACTCCTACTCTTTTAAAAAATGTTATGAAGAAGCCGTAGGTCATCAATCGGATGTCAAATTTTTCAGAAGGTTGATTAACTTTATGATGAAGGAAGATCAAACATATGTCTACCGTTTGATCTTCCTTGCATGAAATTATCGCAATTCTGTTTGCAAATCTTCTTTTAATTTTTTCTGAAGTTCTACTTTTTTAATTTTTCCGCTCGGCGTCATTGGCAGCTCATCGACAAAAACAACTTTATCCGGTATTTTGTAGTCAGCAATTTTTCCTTTTAAATAATTTTTCATCGATTCTTCCGTTTCCAAAGCTCCGTCTTTTAATTTTACCGCCGCACATGAAATCTCTCCTAAAACAGTGTCAGGCAGCCCGATAATGGCTACTTCTACTACATTCGGATGTTTATAAAGAATTTCTTCAACTTCTCGAGGATAAATGTTGTAGCCGCCGCGGATGATCATTTCCTTCTTCCGTCCAACGATGCGGACATAACCTTGTTCATCAAGCGTCACTAAGTCACCTGTATAAAGCCAGCCATCTTGATCAATGGCTTCTTTCGTTTTTTCAGGCATGTTAAAGTAGCCTTTCATGACATTTAACCCGCGCACAGCAAGTTCGCCAATTTCTCCAGTCGGTACAGTTTGGCGATTCACATCAACAACTTTAATTTCAACTCCTGGAATCGTTCTGCCAACCGTTTCTGAACGAATGATGTCACTGTCTGTAAAGCTTGTAATTGTCACAACTGGAGATGTTTCCGTTTGACCATAGGAAATAGTTATATTGCATCCCATCTCATTTCTAATTTTTTTCACGACTTCGACAGGGCATGGTGCTGCCGCAATAATACCTGTTCTTAACGAAGATAAGTCATAGGATTTGAATTGAGGGTGATTTAATTCCAATATAAACATTGTCGGAACTCCATGGTGTATCGTAATCTTTTCTTGTTCAATCATTTTTAATACAGCTTCCGCTTTAAATTGCTCCATAAACACCATTTTGGCACAGGCAGTCACAGCTGCCAGTATGCTTGGAACCATGCCAAACACGTGAAAGACAGGAACGACCACTAAAAATACGTCATTTTCGTCGCATTGAAGCGCCTCCACTGTACATGCGGCATTATGGACAAAATTTAAATGCGTGAGCATGGCACCTTTCGGAAGTCCTGTTGTTCCTGAAGTATATAAAATGGAAAACACATCTTCCTTCGGATCGATGGACACTTCCGGCGGCAGCTTCGACTGTCCTATTTTCAGCAAATCTTCAAAGGAATGGTGACCATCTTCTTGAAACCGCACCGTAAACACCATTTCTAAAGCGCTTTCATTACTTTCCATTAAAGATTTTACCGTATGGAAATGGCCATGCTCTTCTACCACAAAAATTGCTTTTGCACCAGAATTGGCCACTATATAAGACAATTCTTCAACACGATATCGCGTATTGCATGGAACTAATATGGCGCCTATTTTTGCAATTGCAAAATATATGGCAAGAAACTCATGCCAGTTCGGCAAGCATGCAATGATGCGGTCTCCTTTCCCTATACCGAGCTGGTGGAAAGCGGAGGCGATGGAATCGGACATTTGTTTGATATCTTTGTAAGTTAAACGTTTATAGCCATCGTAAATGAATTCTTTATCAGGATAGCGCTTATATGCTTTTTCAAACACATCATGAATGGATACGTTAAGATCCACGCTACTCTCCTCCATTACATTTTTTCAATGTTCATTTATGCGCTGAGCCATGGATTGATCTGAGCCTGTTCACCAAACCCGTCTTCTTGAAGCAATTTTTTCACCTCTTCAGGTATGGGCACTGCAAATTTTTTTCCGTTTTCTTCTTTCACCCACCCCCTGAGCTCATATCCGTGCCCGGTTCTTGTATCTTCACGATATACTTCATGCTTTAGTTTTATTGTTTTCCGGTTCACTTCCATTACTTCTGTTTTAATAGTGATAATGTCGTCATAATATAACGGCTGCTCAAACGTACAGCGGACATCAAGCAGCGGAAGAATGATGCTGTATTCTTTGATGAGTTTAGCCGGAGCAAGGCCGATACTTCTAAAAAACTGATGCCCTGCAATATCAAACCATTTAAAATAATTCGGATAGTATACAATGCCGGCTGCATCCGTATCTCCAAAGTTCACCCTGAGCTGAAATTCGTTTCTTTTCAAATGTACGTACTCCTTTCAATGCTATGTCTTAAACTATTGAGCTGAATTCGATTTTAATAATTCCCGAAGTTTAAAACGCTGAATTTTTCCTGTTGCTGTTTTCGGAAGTTCGTCAATAAATTCTATAATTCGCGGGTATTTGTAGTGAGCCAGCTGCTGCTTCACGAAGTTTTTTAATTCATCTTCCATTTCTTTGGAGGGCGTTCTATCTTTTAAAACAACATATGCTTTTGGAATGACAAGATTATTTTCATTTTGCACGCTGACAACTGCAGCTTCCAGTACATTTTCATGTTGAAGAAGGCAATTTTCGACTTCTACAGGCGATACCCAAATCCCGCCAACCTTCAGCATATCGTCGGAGCGCCCGCAATACCAAAAATATCCTTCTTCGTCTTTATAATATTTGTCACCTGTATGAAGCCATTCTCCGACAAATTTTTTCTTGTTTTGCTCATGAAGGTTCCAATATCCATGTGCGATGCTGTCTCCGCGAATCAACAAATCTCCCATTTCATTTGGAGGCAATTCCCTGCCCATTTCGTCGACAATTTTTGCTTCATAACCAGGAACGACTTTTCCAGAGCTTCCTGCCTTTACATCTCCAATCCGATTGGATAAAAATATGTGGAGAGCCTCTGTTGAACCAATTCCGTCTAAAATATCGACATTGTACATTTCTTTCCATTTGCGGTAAAATGCTTTCGGAAGCGCTTCTCCAGCTGATACACAAACTCTGAGCGAGCTCAAATCGAATTGTTTTCCCGTTCGCGACACATAATCAATCATCGCTCCATATAAAGTCGGAACCCCAAAGAAAATGGTCGGTTTGTACGTTTCAATCGCCTGAAACATTGCTTCCGGAGTTGCGCGTTCTTTCACTAATACAGTTGAAGCTCCTGCTCCTAAAGGAAAGTACATTCCTCCGCCAAGGCCATAGGCGAAAAACAGTTTAGATGCGGACAAGCATCGGTCTTCTTCACTTATATGCAATATTTTTTTCGCATATGTGCTGAAAGCATATTCCATATCATGCTGCAAATGGATGACGCCCTTTGGATTACCGGTGCTTCCGGAGCTGAACAGCCAAAAGGCCTGATCGTCCTTGTTCGTCATGGCTGCATCAAGCTTTTTGCTTGCCCTATTCATCAGTTGGAGGAAATTTAAATGTGTGCCTGATTGTTCGCTTTCACTGTCCGGAATGATAATGATATCCTTCAAAAAGCAAAACCGTTCTTTGTAAACTTCAATCTTTTCCCAAATATCTTCATGGATGATTAAGCCTTTTGCCCGGCTGTTGTTTAAAAAATATTCATAATCGGATGGCTTCATCATGGTGTTGACCGGAATGGGGACAGCACCAATTTTTATGGCGCCAAAAAATGAATAAATAAATTCGGGTGTATCGTGGCAAACCATTAAAAGGCGGTCTTCCAATTTATAACCGAGCTCACGGAGCATGTTGCCTGTTTGATTGACTTTCTCCAGCAATTCATTATAGTGTATGAGCTCATCGCGATAACAAATGGCTATTTTATCGCCCAAACCTTTCTCTACACTTTCATCAATGAACCGCACTGCCGCATTGTAAAGCAAACCTAATCCGCGGAGATCCATTTTTTCACCATCCTATATATCAATTTTTTGAATAGATGAAGCGGCATTGAAGCCGCCTGAAGAAGATATATATTCAGGAGGCTTCACAATATATATGAAAAGCTAACGTTTATATCCCTTTCCAATTTGGTTTTCTCTTTTCTAAAAATGCGCTTAATCCTTCTTTTGCATCCTCGGAGCGGAACAACAAGTTTTGCAGCTCTCCTTCGTAGCGGATGGCTACGTTCAATGGCATTTCCTTCCCGTTCATGATCGACAGCTTGATGTTGGAAACCGCATAGCTTGCGCTTTCAGCTATCTTTCTCGCATACTCGAGCGTCCGCTCTCTCGTTTCCGCCTGCGGGAACACTTTGTTGACGAGACCAATGTCCAGCGCTTCCTGCGGTGTCAGCGTTTCCCCAGTTATGTTCATATCCAGCGCTCTCGAATACCCGATCAACCGCGCGAGCCGCTGCGTTCCTCCCGTTCCAGCCAGCACCCCAAGCGATACTTCCGGCAAGCCGATTTTTCCTGCTTCATCTCCCATGAATCGCAGATCGCAGCCTAGCGCCATTTCCAATCCTCCGCCGACTGTATGCCCTTCTAAACAGGCGATATATACTTGCGGCGAACGGGCGATTTTATCCAGCGTTTCATTACAGAACAGGCAAAACTGTGTTTTATAGCGCGGATCCGCTGCTTTTAAGAAATTGATATCCGCTCCTGCCGAGAAAAATTTCGGCACATCACTCATCAGCACGACCACTTTTATGTTTGGATCGAAGCGAAGCTCATCGATCGCTGCGTTGAATTCTTGGTAAAACTCCAGCCCATAGGCATTCGTTTTATTGATGTGAAGATGGATTTCCGCCACTCCGTTGTTTTTGACCACCGTTAAATTTTTGTTAGCAGTTGTTTCAACTGTCATCATTATTCTCCTTCCATTGTTCATTTATTATTTGAAAAATCAGGTTTGCGTTTTTCTTGAAAAGCCGCCAATCCTTCTAAACGATCCGGATGATAAATCGTTTTTTGATAACAATCCCATTCCGCTATCAGACCCTTTTCCATTAGTTCTCGAGCAAAACTGTCGACAGCCTGCTTCGCTAAACGGACAGAATGAATTGAATTTTCCGAGATTTTTTCCGCTATGTTAAGCGCTTTCAATTCAGCCTCGCCAGCTTCACAAATATACTCGACAAGTCCTATTTCATACGCTTTTTCGCCATTTATTTTTTCAGCTGTAAAAATAAGCTGCTTGGCCCTGCCGATTCCTACTAATTGCGCCAGCCGTTGAGTGCCGCCGGCTCCCGGGATTATTCCCCAAGAAACTTCCGTCAACCCGATGAGCGCCCCTTTTTCCATGACACGAATGTCACAGGCAAGAGCAAGTTCACATCCCCCTCCAAGAGCCAATCCTTTTACAGCCGCAATCGTCGGCATTGGCAAAGATGAGATATTTGTAAATGTTTTCCTGAGCAATGCGACATATTCTTCCACTTCTCGTTCGCTCATGGACTGCCTTTCTTTTAAATCCGCCCCTGCACAAAACGCTTTGCTTTCACCTCCCGTAAAAATAACTGCGCTTACATTCGAATGATCTTTTATCGTGTTTATCGCATAAGAAAGATCTTTTACTAAAAATTTGCTTAATGCGTTGGCACGTTTTGCGTTATTTAATTGAATGATAGCCACTTTGTTTTGAATTTCTAAAAGAACGCCTGATTCTGACATGAGCATCACTCACTTTGCTTGAACAAGCTGTTCCGCATTTAATTGCTGCAGCCGTTTTTCAAATTTTTCCGTGAACGAAGGAGTTTCCGGGAAATAACCTTCCTTTTTCAATTCTTCACTTTTTTCAACTTTTGCAAGCCAAGCCTTTGCTTCCTCTGCAGCCTCCCTTAATGCTTCTTGAAATCTGTAGGGGACAGCTCCTTGATCAAGAAGAAGTTGTTTTGCCCAATTTTCTGCATAGATGATATGATCGTGTTGTTCGCGGACAAGCTTTTGAATCCGTGAAGCAACCTTGGAATGACTTGTTTTTAACACCGTTTGAAAGACGATATCGATTGCGGCATTGATTGCATATAGCGAAGCAATGAGAGAAATCCAGTTTTGAACGTTTACAGCTGTTTGAAAAGCTTTTCCTGTTTGTGCTTGAATGTCAGGCTTCTTGCCTTTTACCCCTTTTAAATCAAAACACCAATTGTACAAAAGTCTTGCATGCCCCAGTTCTCCTTGAGCCATAGCTATAGCAGACAAGGTCGCTTCCAAATTCGGACCGCTTACACCAACTTCCACTAAACGGTCGCCAAGCACATATTTGTTATCCGCTATTGTCTCCAGCAATTCAATCAAAGAATGCGTTCCTTGTTCCATTACGCTCACAATGCTTCAGCTCCTTTCTCTGAAAATAGCCAATCAGGTTTTTTCACCCAATTCAGCTTGTTTCGTTCCACGACAACCATTTCGGTCCAATCCTCTTCGTCGTACGTAAACGTTGCATACACTTTTGCCAGCTCGCTGTTTTCTGCTTCTACCGTGCCTATATGCATTAAGTTGTCTCCCCGATTAATGCGGGCAAAAATATCATAGGTTATTTTTTCTGCGATCATTTTGCACTTACACCCCAATACTTTAATTTTTCCCTTCCCTCTGGGCTAAGACGGTCGACCGTCCATGGAGGATCCCATACGACATTTATGTGTACTTCCTTTACTTCTTCTTCTGCAAGAAGCCGATTTTTTATATCGCTTTCAATCCATTCCATGCAGGCGCAGGAAACGGCTGTGTATGTCATCGTCACATGCACTTCCCCGTCATTCATTTGAATGTCGTAAATGAGCCCCATATCGACAACGCTTATTGGGAATTCAGGATCCATCACCTCTTTCAGCGCCTCCCAATATTTTTTCGTATCCACAGCTTGTTTTTGCATCATACCACCTCTTTTCTCAGCTGTTCTAATTCTTTTGCCCCTTTTTGAATTCTTCCTACAAACCTTTCATTTTGCGGCCCTCTTTGTTTAAATCGTTTAATGACGTTTTCCCATGTGTCCGGCTGGTCGAACAGCCATTTTTTATTGACTGGATCAAATTTACAAGGGAATGGGACATCGAGCACATATTTTCCTTGTTCTTCATCATAATGAGCTGGAACTTTTACTCCAATTGATTCACAGAATGGAACTGCTGTCGACAGCCATTTTTGACGGAGCTCATCGTTTGTTCTTCCTTTTAAGCGGTATTCAAGCTGTGCGGATCTGGATTTTAAACGGTCTTCTACACCAAAAAATTCAAGCGCCATTAAAAACATCCAATCAACCGCTTTTTGAACTTCCTCTTGCAATTTCGGATCATTCATGGCTGTTCTCATAATGATTTCACCATTTCTAAGATGGAACAATTCTTCTTTATCAACTTTCACTAATGCGCGTTTCCATGGCCCGTAAGATGTATGCTCAAACGCATCCCCAAGCAGTGTGTAGCCGGCGCGGTCAAAGAACGCATTAAACACTCCAAGCTCAATCCAATTTGACAGTTCAAAGTCAAAGGCATAAGGGTTTTTCCATTTATTTGGGGCTCGATTGTACAATAATTCGTCTGTATCTTCGCCCAAATCTTTCAGTAGCCTGAAAGCAATATGTGCATGACCGATTTCATCCTGCATAATGGCGAGTGCTGTAATTTTGTTATTTAAAGTGGGCGCTTGATCATAAACAGTAAGGAGCGGCGGCACACTTAACAATTCTGTATCTCCGACAATAATCAACGTCTGTTTTAATGCCTTTAAATATTCCTCATTCATGTCACCGACGCCTTCAACAATAAAACCGTTTTGAATTTTTTCTTTTAAAAGGGCTGCCTGATCCATTTTTTCACCTCTTTTATATTACGTTTTTATTTATTTCGTCTGTTTAACATAATATTATTTTACAACCACCTCTTTTGTCAAGAAAAAATAGAAAAATCAAATTTTTTTGTTAATTTAAAAAATAAAAGGTTTTTCTCCTTCCTTTCGTTCTTGCCGTTTTTACGACCGCAAAAAAAGCGCATAGCTTTTTGCTATGCACTTATCCATTATTTATTTTGTTTATAAAAGACAATATCGTTACGATTCTCTTTTTTAATTTGCCCTGTGAAAACTAAATACTCCAAGTGCGACAAAGTTTCTGCGATCGCAAACCGCCATTGATGCGAATTCAAGCTTTTGTGCTGGAATAAATCTTGGGCAATGTCATAGGCGGTACGGCCATCCTTCGCAAGTCGAAATATTTGATCCAAGCGCTTTTGATGATGCTGGATGATTTCTGATATTCTGTCGTCAACTCGTTCGATCAATGCCCCATGGGCAGGAAGCGCCAGGTCTACCTTCAATTGCTGTATTTTTTCAAGCGAAGATATGTAATTTCCAAGCGGATTTTTGCTTGAACCGGGCCATATGCTAATGTTCGGAGTAATTTTATCCAAAATATGATCGGCTGCAAGCAGCAGTCTTTCTTCTCTTTGATAAAAGCAAATGTGTCCATCGCTGTGACCAGGTGTCGGTATAACTTCCCATTTTCTTTCGCCTAGAATGACCTCGTCATCCTCTAGAATCGTCAATTCCGGAAACGTTACATGCTTTGCCAAACTTCTCATACTTTCTTCAATTTCATCCGCAAGATCTTCTGGTGTACCGTTTTTTCTGCACATTTCACCAATTTGCTCCGCCTGGCTGCTGTTTTTTCCCCAAACACGCTGCGCCATGGCAAAATCTTCTTTGCTTATATAAGCTTTTGCTCCTGTTCTTTCCTGCATCCACCCTGCCAATCCGAAGTGATCAGGATGAAAATGAGTGAAATAAATCGAATGAATCTGTTCATAACGAACATTCATTTGTTTCAATACTTGCTCCCAAGCTTCAATCGCTTCGGTATTATGAAATCCTGCATCAACAAGGCTCCATCCGTCTGCACCGCGCACCATATAACAATAGATGTATTTCATCGGAAAAGGGATTGGAACCGGAATGCGATATATATTTTTCCCGATTTGTTCAATATTGACCACCATTATGCACCTACTTGCTTTTATTTTAAACAATGTCCATAAAAGGGTTGATCGCTCTGTCCCGATTCGCTTCCAATTCACAATCGGGAGCTTTTTCAAATAAAGTTTCAAAATATCGAATAGCAGGTACAGACAAAAGCTGATGTACATTGAAAAACAGCTCTCTAGCTTTTAAGCCGCTCCAGTCAGCAGGCAGCAGGTCGTTCGGAAACCCCGGGTCGATAAAGAAAAAGCTGCGATATTCATGAACAAGCTTCGTTCTCTCAATAAAACATTCTTGATCTGATAATTCATTATTCCAAATGCGTTCCTTAAAATCATCATACTTTTGCCGGTATTGATCAATGAATGATTCATACTCTTTGGCAATTTCGTCAAAATTCCATCCTCTATGAATCAACTCATGATTATCATGGGATACTACTGAACTGGAAGTAAATAAAATCACATACGGCTCGAGATGGTAATCTTTTATAAACTCCATCACCCGATCTTCAATAGGGTTTGGACTTGCCCACGTACCGTGAGAAATCAAGCCGAATCCCATGAGGCTCAGCTCTTTTCGAATTTGATTGCGAAGCTCCCTTTTTTCTTCCGGGACCGAATAGGTCAAAATTCTCCAATTCCCATCCCATTTGTAATTTCTCATTGAATAAACACGGGCAAACCCGTCCATCATCGTTCTCTTCCCTTTATTTGTAAGAGAATAATAGCTTTTATTGCCAATTTTGCGAACTTTAAAAAAGCCTTGCTGAACCATTCTTAACGTGGCTCCCCGTATCGAAGATTCAGAAATGCCGAAATGGGACATCATTTGAATTAAGCTGCCAATCCAAACTTCTGTGCTGTAATGCTGAATGTACTCACCGAATAGTGTAAACATTAATGATCTTGGCTTCATTTTCTTACACCCGTCTTTTTCCTGAATTTTGCTTTTATTTTTATTATGCTGGATGGAATTCCATTTTTACAAGTTTTTTCTTCAAGATAGGGAGCCTTTTAATCTATTTTTTTATAAGTCTAAAGCTGTTTAAATCGACTCTGCCGATCAGAAAAAAAACTGCCTCCTCCTTGAGGAAGGCATATGACTTGTCTTTAAATTTCCGCATGATTTTCTGGCTGAAAAAATACCGGCCGTTTATGGCCGATATGCTTCGTCCTTCTTTTTTATATCCCTTTCCAATTTGGTTTTCTCTTTTCTAAAAATGCACTTAATCCTTCTTTTGCATCCTCGGAGCGGAACAACAAGTTTTGCAGCTCTCCTTCGTAGCGGATGGCTACGTTCAATGGCATTTCCTTCCCGTTCATGATCGACAGCTTGATGTTGGAAACCGCATAGCTTGCGCTTTCAGCTATCTTTCTCGCATACTCGAGCGTCCGCTCTCTCGTTTCCGCCTGCGGGAACACTTTGTTGACGAGACCAATGTCCAGCGCTTCCTGCGGTGTCAGCGTTTCCCCAGTTATGTTCATATCCAGCGCTCTCGAATACCCGATCAACCGCGCGAGCCGCTGCGTTCCTCCCGTTCCAGCCAGCACCCCAAGCGATACTTCCGGCAAGCCGATTTTTCCTGCTTCATCTCCCATGAATCGCAGATCGCAGCCTAGCGCCATTTCCAATCCTCCGCCGACTGTATGCCCTTCTAAACAGGCGATATATACTTGCGGCGAACGGGCGATTTTATCCAGCGTTTCATTACAGAACAGGCAAAACTGTGTTTTATAGCGCGGATCCGCTGCTTTTAAGAAATTGATATCCGCTCCTGCCGAGAAAAATTTCGGCACATCGCTCATCAGCACGACCACTTTTATGTTTGGATCGAAGCGAAGATCATCGATCGCTGCGTTGAATTCTTGGTAAAACTCCAGTCCATAGGCATTCGTTTTATTGATGTGAAGATGGATTTCCGCCACTCCGCTGTTTTTGACCACCGTTAAATTTTTCTTTTCTATTGCTACAGTATCTGACATTGCAATTCCTCCTTTATTTATACGTTTAATATTTTATCGTTTCATAAACATAATATACTAAATATTCTAATAATTCAATAGAAATTATATTTTTTTTAACCGATCTTTTTTTATACATATAATTAGAGTCCAAAGAGATTTAATGGTTTGCTGCCGATATAAGAAACGACGCTTTTCGTTTCCGTGTACAAATTCAATGTTTCTAATGCCAGCTCCCGGCCAAATCCCGATTGCTTATAGCCTCCAAAAGGTGTTCCAGGAAATGCAGAAATTGGCGAATTCACCATAACAATTCCTGCCTTTATTTGTGCCGCAACACGGTGTGCCTTTCCATGATCGTTCGTCCATATAGCCGAACCTAATCCAAAAATGGAATCATTTGCTTGTCGGATCACATCTTGCTCGTCGCTGAATTTCATAACAACTACGACAGGCCCAAAAATTTCCTCTTGTGCAACTCTCATATCATTTGTGACATCCCCGATAACCGTCGGCAAATACCAATACCCTTTTTCATACTCTCCGCCTTCCGGTATTTTGCCGCCGTATAAAATTTTTCCGCCCTCTTCCACCGCTAATTTCACGTAATGATCAATTGTTTGCTGATGACTTTTGGAAATGACGGCCCCCATATGCACGCCTTCATCAAACGGATTTCCTACTCGTATACGGGAAGCTTTTTCGAGAAATTTTTCCATAAATTCATCATAAATGTTTTCATGAACAAACAAGCGGGATCTTGCTTCACAAGATTGTCCTGTGTTGTAAAAAATTCCATAAAGCGAACCGTTTACGGCTCCTTCCAGATCACAATCGTCAAAGACGATGTTCGGCGATTTTCCTCCTAATTCCAAAGTTACCCGTTTTAACGTTTCAGAAGCGCGCTTCATAATGTCCTTTCCGGTTTCCGTTTCGCCTGTAAACGCAACTTTGTCGATTCCAGGATGCTCCGTCATATATGGTCCGATTTCAGACCCGCTGCCTGTAATAACGTTCAGGACTCCTGCCGGAACACCTGCTTCATGGCATATTTCCGCAAGCATATAGGCTGTAATTGGAGTGTAGCTAGCAGGCTTCAAGACAACAGTGCAGCCGGCAGCCAATGCAGGCGCCACTTTCCAAGCGGCCATCATGAGCGGATAATTCCAAGGAATAATTTGACCGCATACCCCGACCGGCTCTTTAAGAGTATAGTTAAAAAAGCCGTTTGGAACTTGATTGACATCACCTTGGAGAGTTAAGCATGCAGCGGCATAAAATTCAAAATCTTCAATCGCCTGCATAATTTGACCCTTGGCAGCAGCAACGGTCTTTCCGCTGTTTAATACTTCAACGCGAACCAATTCTTCAAATCGTTCTCTCATCATTTCCGCTATACGGTTTAACAGGCGAGCTCTTTTCGCTGCCGTCATTCTCGGCCATTTGCCCGACTCAAATGCAGCACGGGCTGCCTCCACCGCTTTGTCAACGTCCTTCTTTGTTGCTTTGGCTACCGTTGCTATGACTTCGCCGGTTGCAGGATTATGTGTTTCGAATACTTCTCCGTTTGAGCTGTCTACATATTGTCCATTAATAAAAAGCTGATAGTGTTTTTTCATATTTTTCATTCCTTTCTATATTTTTTCGACAATCGTGGCGATTCCTTGCCCGACGCCTATGCACATCGTCGCGAGTCCATATCTAACGTCTCTTCTTTTCATTTCATGCACGAGAGTGGTAACAATTCTCGCCCCGCTGCAGCCGAGAGGATGACCTAAAGCAATTGCTCCACCGTTGACATTCACCTTTTCCATATCAAATCCCAGCTCCTTAATGCAGGCAATGGATTGGGATGCGAATGCTTCATTAATCTCGATTAAATCCAGTTGGCTGATAGATAAACCAGTTCTTTGCATCACTTTTTTCGTTGCTGGAATCGGGCCAATCCCCATATAAGATGGATTCACCCCAGCGACAGCGGAGCCGACAATCCGTGCCAGCGGCTTAAAGCCAAGTCTTTCTGCTATCGATCTCTCCATGATTAAAAGTGCGGAAGCGCCGTCATTGATTCCAGAGGAATTTCCAGCGGTCACTGTTCCGTCTTGAACAAAAGCAGGCTTTAATTTATTCAGCTTTTCCAAAGTCGTATCAGGCCTCGGATGCTCATCTGCATCTACTATCGTTTCTTCCCCTTTTTTCCCTGTTATTGTCACCGGAACAATTTCATCTTGAAAACGCCCTTCTTGTATAGCTTTTCCGGCTTTTTTATGGCTTTCCAACGCAAATTCATCTTGCTCCTGCCTCGAAATTTGATAGCGCGCAGCTACATTTTCAGCCGTCTCGCCAAGACTGATCGGCGGATACATTTCCGCTAATTTATCATTGACAAGCCGCCAGCCGAGAGTTGTATCATAAAAAGTTGGCGTGTCCCTCATTCCAGAAAGCTGCGGCTTCATCATGACATATGGAGCTCTTGTCATGCTTTCGGTTCCGCCTGCAATATAGACGTCTCCCAATCCGCCTTGAATCGCCAGCGCTGCTTGATTAATTGCTTCCAGACCCGATCCGCATAAACGGTTGACGGTCACGCCTGGAACCGTTTCAGGCAAACCCGCAAGAAGCACGGCCATTCTTGCCACATTGCGATTATCTTCTCCGGCTTGATTAGCGCAGCCAAAAATTACATCCTCCACATCGGAAGGATCAATCGGATTTCGCTTGAGCAGCTCTCTTACGACGTGAGCTGCCAAATCGTCCGGGCGGACCTCTCTTAATGCCCCGTTGAACCTGCCGATCGGGGTTCGGACAGCATCAACAATCACAGCTTCTTTCATTTGCTTACCCCCATTTTGACCGTTTTTTTCAGGCATTTTGATTCATTTTGAACCTTTCCCGAAGCTACCATCATCAACTGGAATTTTTAATCATATTGATAAAAGCCTCTTCCCGTTTTCTTTCCGAACCATTTGGCATACACCATCTTTTTGATAAATGGAGCAGGCCGGTAGCGGTCCTCCCCCGTTTCTTTAAACAGTCCGGCTAAAACAGCATAAACATCATCAATACCGATATGATCCGCCCAGCGAAGGGGGCCCATCGGGTAATTCGTTCCTTTCATCATTGCTTTGTCTATGTCCTCTGCACTTGCAACACCTTCTGTTAAAGCAAAAGCAGCTTCATTAATAATTAATGATAAAATTCTAGGAAATACTAATCCTACACCGTCTTCCACTACTTCGACCTCTTTTCCAACTTCTTCAAAAAACTGCTTAGCTTTCTCAACATTTTCTTTTTCGGTTTGCAAAGCCGGTGCAAGTTCGACAAGTTCACAATCTTCCCAAGGGAAAAATGCGGCAAATCCGACTAATCGTTCAGGATGTTGGAGCCAAGAAGCGGTTTCTGTTGCTGTTACACCAAGACATGTAGACAAAATGACCGTTTCCTTTGGCAATGTTTTTTCGATTTCGACCAATAGTTTTTTCTTTTGGTCGATGTCGAGATTTGTCGTTTCGATCACAATATCAAAATTTGAATGAACAGCCGATTGATCTTCGAGCTGATGGCCTGTTTCGCGCAATTGCGCTATGATCGAATCGGCTAAAGAGCCTTCTCCAGCTACTTTTACAGCGAATGATTTAGTTTTCATAGCGATAATATCCTTCACCGGCCTTTCTGCCAAGCTTACCTGACTGAACCATGCGCTGCTGCAAATAATGCGGACGAAATCTTTCCTCTCCGAAAAAACTATTGTAGACGGTTTCCGTTGTGGAAAAATTCACATCAATACCAATTAAATCTTGCAGTTCAAAAGGACCCATCTTAAAACGTCCAGCCTTTTTCATGATCCTGTCAATCTGTTCGGGCTTCGCCAAACGTTCACCTGCAATTTTCAATGCTTCATTGTAAAAAGGACGGGCAATTCTGTTTACAATAAATCCCGGTGTATCTTCGCAAACAACCGGATCTTTATGAAGAGAAGAGACAAATTGTGCAAGCTTTTTCAACGTGTCCTCAGACGTTTTCACCCCTCTTACGATTTCTACTAAAGGCATTAGCGGAACCGGATTAAAAAAATGAAGACCTGCCACTCTTTCCCCCGTTTTGGTAACGCTTGCAATTTCAGTGACAGAAAACGATGATGTGTTGGTGGTTAAAATGGTTTGTTCTGGACAATGTTCATCCAGCGCTTGGAAAATTTCTTTTTTAATATTGATTTTTTCCGGAACTGCTTCAATCACAAGATCACACGCTTTCATCAGCGATAAATCGGTGCAAGTCTCAATTCGTGATATTGAATCTTGAAACGTTTGTTCCTCCATTTTTCCCTTTTCTACTAATCTGTTAAGGCGTTTTTTAATTTGAGTAAATGCTTTCTGAACGATCGCATCATTTAAATCATAAAGCAATACACGAAATCCATGCTGCACACACGTTTGGGCAATGCCAGAGCCCATCGTTCCGCTTCCTACAACTCCAACCGTTTGGATCGTCAAACAGACTACACCTCCTTGTTCAAATCATTTTGCCATCTTATAAATTCAAAAACGCTTTTACATTGGTTGCAGTAATATTGAGAAACGAGCTGAGCAGTGCCGAAAACAGCTATTTTCTTAACATTTGTAGAATCGCAAAAGGAACAATGCACCACATATTTGTCGGACACCGGTGTCACCTCTCTGTTATATTACGTTTTTTTTACTATCGTTTATTTAACAAAATATTAATAAAAACAACAGGTTCTGTCAACGAAAAAATTAAAATGTTATTTATTTTCTGGAAATTAAAATAAAAACCCGGTTTCTCCTTAGAGATACCGGCTATAATCAACATATGTAACATTTATTCATTTTTACCTATAAATGAAACGAGAGAATTTTACAGCGAGGGGGGTTTTGACGACAGCTAAACCGCGGCAGTTTTCTCTCTAGTTTCATACTGCTATGAGCGCTGGTTTCGGGAAACGGTAATATGCAGAGGATGTCCATAAGTCCATAAAATAAAAGTAGAGAAAAACAGTCGTTTTCCTCTACTTCTTTCGATATGAAAGCAGCTGAAGGTTGCCTGCTGCTTTTCAGTGTGAAGTGGGCTTATGCCGCAATCCCTGCAAAATTTTTAACTGGCGATACGATCTTAAGCTTGGCTTGCTCGAATCGCTTGTTCCAGATCGTAAATAATATCATCAACCGATTCCGTACCGACTGATAACCGGACAAGACCAGGTGTAACACCTGTTGCCAGCTGCTCTTCGCTCGTTAATTGCTGATGAGTCGTGCTGGCAGGATGAATAATCAACGATTTCGAATCGCCGATGTTGGCAAGGTTTGAAAATAATTGAACCGAATCGATCAGTTTTCTTCCTGCATCAACGCCGCCTTTAATTTCGAATGTCAAAATGGCTCCCTGACCTTTCGGCAAATATTTTTGTGCAAGTTCGAATGAAGGGTGATTTTTCAAGCCTGGATAGCTGACAGATTCGACCGCTTCATGCTCAAGTAAATAATTCGCAACTGCAAGCGCATTTTCACTATGGCGCTGCATTCGCAAATGAAGCGTTTCAAGCCCTTGCAAGAATAAAAATGAATTGAATGGAGAAAGTGAAGCTCCAAGGTCTCTCAACAGCTGAATGCGCGCTTTCGTAATATAAGCAGCTTCACCAATGTCATCAGCATAAACGAGACCATGATAGCTTGGGTCCGGCTCGGTGAACTCAGGGAATTTGCCGCTTCCTTTCCAATCAAACTTGCCGCTGTCGACAATGACGCCTCCGATTGAATTTCCGTGTCCTCCAATAAATTTCGTAGCCGAATGAACAACTATATCTGCGCCGAATTCAATCGGACGGAGCAAGTAAGGGCTTGGAATTGTATTGTCAACGATAAGCGGAATTGAATGTTTATGAGCGATTGCTGCCACCGCTTCAATATCAAGCACATCCCCTCTTGGGTTTCCGATCGTCTCGGCAAATATTGCTTTTGTTTTTTCAGTAATCGCTGCTTCAAGATTTTGCGGATCCGTCGTATCGGCAAATTTTACCGTGATGCCAAACTTCGGCAAAGTATGTGTGAACAAATTATAGGTTCCGCCATATAAGCTAAATGAAGAAACAATTTCATCGCCGCTTCCAGCAATATTCAAAATCGAATAAAAAACAGCAGCTTGTCCAGATGAAAGCGCCAGCGCCCCAATTCCGCCTTCAAGCGCAGCTACACGCTTTTCAAATACATCAGTCGTTGGATTCATGATCCTTGTGTAAATATTTCCTTCTTTCTTTAAACTGAATAAATCTGCCCCATGCTGACTGTCTTCAAATACATACGAAGTCGTTTGGTAGATCGGAACAGCTCTCGACAAAGTCGTCGGATCAGGCACCTGTCCTGCATGTACAGCTAGCGTTTCGGGCTGAAGTTTTCTTTCGTTTGACATAGTTTATTTCTCCCTTCAATTCTAAACTTATATATTCGCAAAATTAAACCTACTAAAATAATAGGTTTAATTATATATAAATAAAATGTACTGCTTGTTCAGCCGGATGTCAATTACTTATCAAAACTTTCAAAAATTTTTTAGACTTCTTCAGTATAGCATAAAATCTCAATTGGAAGATAAACTTTTTGGATATCATTTCATGTAATGGAATGCTTTATAAGTAACCTTTCCTCGTATTTTCATTTGATAATAATTTTCCAATCTACTTATTCTTTTTTAAAGGGAATGCAGGATGAGTAAAAGGAATAAAGAATATACTGAGAGCAGTCCGAAAATGAAATTTCTTAAATTGATGCAATAAAAAAACAGTTTGCCATCATTAAGCAAATGGCGAGGAACTTCATTTTTCTCTTCAGACTTTTTTGAGAGGATTTTTCTCGCATCCCGGACAAATTTTTTATCCTTTCACACTTCATCTATTGCTAGTTTATATTTTCATTGACAAAGTCTTAGTAGTTTTTTGAAAATATAGAAAAAATTTTGTTGAAGTGGTAAAATAAGATGAAGTATGCCTATCAGTTGAAGGATGGTTTTAGCAATGACAGAAAATAAAAAACATGCACAAATTCAGTCTTTGCTTGTAGGATTCTCAATTATTGACCTGATTGCCAAAAACGGCAGTCCGATGAAATTTAACGACATTCATCATTATACTAATATAGCAAAAAGCAATTTATATAAATATTTAAATACCCTTACAAATCTCGGTGTCCTTCATCGGGATAAAGGAAGCGGCTTATACTCTTTAGGGAGCACACTCATTCAATATGGAATGGCAGCTGTCAATCAAGAGGACCTCATTGGCAAAATCACGCCATTTTTGCATGAAATTAATGCCAAATCGAAAGAAACGACTCTCCTTGCCGTATGGACAACAAACGGCCCAATGATCGTCAAAATGATCCATAGTCATTTAGGGCTTAACTTAGGCGGACAGGTCGGAACAATCCTTCCGATCTCCTCGGCAGCCGGAAAACTTTTTGCGGCATTTAAAAACGATCCAAGTGTAAACGTTTGGAAGGAATCGGAGTTGTCAAAGCTAAGCAAACAGGCGAAAGACGAGCTAATGACAGAGTTTCAGCTTATTGCCGATCAAAAAATATCGTTTGCGCAGGAAGCTTTAGCGCCAAGCATCGCTTCTGCCGCCATTCCGATTTTTAATTTTGAGCGGGAAATTTTAGGGTCTATTATTGTTGTCGGCTTTGAAAAATCGATTCCAGACACTATCGAACATGAGCTAAGCGAATATTTGCTTATAAAAGGAAAAGAAATTTCCGCCATTTTCGGATGGAAAGAAGAATAAAAAAGAGGCTTTCTGCACCATTTTAAAGTAGAAGTGAGATGGAATTTAAAAAATAGGAATTGATTTTTACTATTTCATATGTTTCAGTAAAAAAGACGGTGTTCGCCTTCTTGTCATTTATAAGGTCAGATGTTATTTTTATCCTTATATGAAAAACCGAGCGTTAAAAAATCAACGCCCGGTTCTTTTGTGTACATACAAAACCCTCTTTTATTGATAACAGAAAATTTTGCTATCATCTTGTCGGTACTATTCTCCCAATAATAATTGATTAATCTCCTCATTTCAGAATCCCACAGCTTTCAAGGCTGTGGCTGACACAAAACTTAATACTCTTATTGTTAAATTTAAAATAAAAAAGAGTTTGAGTATGAAAACTCCTATTTTTGATAAATCAGGACAGCAACCTGCTCTTATACTAGTTTACATTTTCCATTAATGGATCTGCGTACGTACCCTCTTTCGGTAAATCCAATTTTTCATCAACTGCTTTCGAAGCTAATAGATTTACTTCCGAAAAAGCTTGATTCTCATGCCGAAACATTGCGTAAATCAACGCAACACAGATGCCGATCGCAGCTATAATCGATAACACAACTCCTATAGAATGCGGGCCAAAGGTAAAATAAGCACCGACATGCTCCCAATTTGTTATAGGACTTGTATTCATTTACTATTCCTCCTTTCCATTTTTATCCTTTTTTAACTAGTTTTGCTCTTTGACATGATCATTTTTAATCTTCCATTTTCTTGAGTAGATGGAATTCCTTCCGGAAAAGCTGTTGCAGGTATTTCAGTTAAATCAATACCAAGCATCTCTGCTTGCTTTGGTATTCTCAACATATTAAGCTTTTTCAAAAGCAGTGATGTCCAGTAGCCGGGGAGAAATCCTAGAAGGATCACAACCGCTGCACATACGAGTTGTCCAATAAAAGAGATTTCCGGGCCGTTTATATTGGGATAGCCGGAGGCAAATATCCCGACTGCAAGGACTGACCAGATCCCGATAAATCCGTGGACGGTAATAGCACCTACAGGATCATCAATCCCCTTCCTTTCGAGAAAATTTCCAATGAATGGACACATCAATCCTCCAATGACAGCTATAATAAATGCAAGCGCTGGATGATATAAATCTAAACCCGAACCTACTGAAATAACCCCGGCCAGCCCGCCTGAAGCGACCCAAAACGGTTCCCCTTTTGAACCTAAATATGCCCCTATTAAACCTCCCGCTAATCCCATTAAAGCATTGAATACAAAAGCTGATAAATTGGTGGGAGTACCGTAAATCGTCATCCATTCCCCATTTGTAACAGCGATTATACAGCCTCCGAGGAAGCCGAAAAACCCAACATAAATGAGCATCAGTCCTAATAAAGTGGACGGAAGATTATGCGGCAGAATATTAACAATTTTCCCATCCCTTGTATATTTGCCGATTCTAGGTCCTAAATTGACCACGACTCCTAATGCAAAAAAACCAGCTATTGCATGAATAACGCCTGCAGCAGCAACATCATGATAGCCAAATTGCGTTAAAAACCATCCTTCTCCGTGCCAGCCCCAAGAAGCAGCTAAATTCCAAATAACTGATCCAAGAATAGTGGCAAGAATAAGAAATCCACTTAATCGAACCCGTTCGATCAGCACGCCGGATAAGATGGAAGCTGTCGTAGCAGCAAACAGCGCAAAAGCCCCCCAGAAAACTCCACTCGCATGATCCGTTATATTCGGACCCATATTTTCACTCCAAGGTAATGCAGCTAATGCCGCTTCACTCATTCTCGGAATCAAACCGTCTGGAAACGCATTGTATATCCACCAGCCAACAAAATAGAAAGCAGGTAACACGACTGCTAACGTCATAATATTTTTCAAAGCCGTCGCCAATACGTTTTTTACACGGGAGATGCCGACTTCTAGAGTCAAAAACCCCGCATGGATCTGTAGCATGATTGCAATGCACCACCAATAGAATACTTCTATTTGGATTGCGGCAAAGTGTTCAAATCCCTCCACATGATCATCCCCTTATTCTAAAGATTTCAAAGCCTTTAACCTACCATTTTTCATGCCCTCCTTCTTCTGTTTCATGAAATTATTTTTAAATAACCTAAATATGCATCATGGAGCCCAGAATAGTGTCTTGAAACCTCTAACGATGCATGACACTTTTCACACGTTACTTGTTTTTGTGCTGTCAGCTTGTTCAGATGATAACACTTTATACAAAATACCCTTTCCTCTTTCTCCCCCCATCCTTGTGCCTGGATCTCATCTTCATTAAAACCGGCCCGCAATGCCAGTTTTTTCAGCTCTTTTAACATTGACCATTGAACTGAAAGAAATAGCTTTGTACCGATAAACTGACTTTCAAATATTTTGTAAATTTCCTCACTGGATGTTGATGAAAGGACAGTCGCTTCATTCGGAAAAAATTCTGTCCCCTGATACGAATGAAGGCTGCTATCATTTTTCTTCAATATATAGATTTGTTTCTTCGTCTGTTCTGGAATTTTTTTAATAAACATCAACGTTGGCAAAATCATCGGTTCATCAATGATAAACAAAAATTGCTTCCCAGTGATGAATTGAAATAGATTGCCAGCTTGCTGATTTTGCGCAAAAAATTCATCTGTTTCAGAAGCGCTTGTTTTCCCATCTGCTGTTTTAGTCATTTTTCAACCTCCTTGTTTGTTTTTCAACATGGTCGAATCGAATAAGCAATTTGTAATTTTCTCAATTCGAATTTTTCAAATATCAGGATATTCTCCAACGATAAGCTGCAGCTAGTTCGAATCAATATTAAGCAAACAAAGCATTGCCGTAACTTGATTTCTATCAAATTACAACATAGAAAGATAACGGCTAGTTGTGAAGCCCGGACCGTTCGAGCGAGTAAGCATATAAAGAGAATCTGTTAAAGGAATCCGGCGATAAGTTTCAATAACACGCCCATTGACAAATAGATTCTCCCGTTTTTGTTTTAATTGGGCAGCCGTTTGTTGAAAAAGTTTCTTAGATCTATTAAACGAGTCAAAAACGAAGCGTTCTGCTGCTGGACAGCTTGCAATACTCACATCGCCGAAATGAACCCGTCCTGACGGTGAATATGCTATCGCACTGACGATTCGTTGCTGCGCACTGCTGATGGTTTCTTGTAAAAAAGTCGCATGAGCGGGTTTGATATCTTCCACAATCAGCCGGGTGATGCCCCGATCGTTAATCGCTTCTAAAATTTGTTCAGGGTCATCCTCTACGATAACCTCTTTATGGGGCGGCCATATATCCATCCAATAATGATCTAAGTGCTGTTTTCCGACATGGAAAATGAAATAATCAGGATAAATTCGAAGTCCGCCCTCCTCATCTGTTAAATCCTGACGATAAAAATCATAAAATCTGGTGACAGCTGCCATAAGCAAGGCGCTAGCACCAGCGCTTCCTGCCGGTTCCCGTACGACTATTCCTAGTCGATCATATTGATGAAATCCCGGCAGCAACTCCTCAAAAGAACATTTCACGTCGTTTATCTTGAATTCAAAATCATCGATTCCGATAACCTTTGTTGTGTGCACAATTCCATTTGCTCCTTTCTTGTATGCTCTTAAAGATCTAAAACAAGACTGCCGGATTTTGCCCTTGAAACACATGTTAAAATGACATTGCTTTCTTTTTTCTCCATTTCGGTAAGAAAAAAGTCTCGGTGGTCAATTTCTCCTTTTAAAACATGCAGCTGACAGCTACCGCATCCCCCGATTTTACATGAATATGGCGCATCAATATGAAGCTGTAATAAAGTGTCCAGCAAGCTTTTCCCTTCAGGCACCTCAATCACTTTGTTGCTTTTATTGAGTTTTACCCGGAATGGCTGCATCGGTCCTGATTTTGGCGGTGTAAAGAGCTCAAAGTGGATGCTTTTTTCAGAATAACCAATGACTTTGGCAGCATCGGCAAATCCTTTGATCATGGCCTCTGGACCGCAGAAATAAACATGGGTTCCTATCGGTTGATTTTCCATTAACTTTGTTGACATTTTCTTGTTTTCCTTTGAAAAATAAAAATGAGTTTCCTCTGAAAAAAAAGTGGAGAGATGGCGATAAAAGGCACATAATTCCTTTGAAGGAGCGGCATAATGTATTTCAAATGGAGCCTTCTTCTTTTTTAATTCCTTCGCCATCGAAAGAAAAGGTGTAATGCCAATCCCAGCTGCAAAAAACAAATGGCGTTTTGCTTGAAAGCTTAGCGGAAAATAATTTTTCGGATAACTAATGGAGATCTTATCCCCTTCTTTCACATGATCGTGCCAATAAATTGATCCTCCATTTGAATCCTCATTGCGGCGAACGGCGATTCGATAGTAGCCTGTATTGTCCGGATCACTTGTAAGAGAATAGTGGCGTTCGATAAAGCCTGTTTCAGTTTGCAAATAAGTCGTAATATGAGAACCCCCACTAAAACGAGGCAATGGCGAACGGTCTGCTGACACTAGCTTAAAACTTTTAATCGCAGCTGTTTCATGCGTAATTTGTTCTACAATCACTTCAAGTGTTCGCGCCATCATGTAATCCTCCTCCTTTCATGTTTTTTAAAAACAGCTTCTTCACACGCTATTTTCTTCCAATTTTTTTAAATTTCAATTTGTCAAGCTTTTTTCTAAATAGCGAATGATTTCTCCTTTGTATAAACTAAATCCTTTATATTCAGCCATATAGTCAGGTAAATCCTTTAAAACTCGAAAAAAACGTTTCAACCAATCTTCATTTTTTTTCAGCTCATCAAGTGATATTAAATGAGTATGAATACTAAATAAAATTCCATTTCTTCGCGGCATACGAAATAGCCTTTGATCCTCCACTCTTAAGTGGACAAGCTGACCGGCATTTTCTGAAGTTACCTTTTCCTTTTTTGAACCCCATTCATCAAAATTCTCAGGGAACGTGTCAAGGATTGGCTCCACTGTTAAAGTCCAGTTTAACCGTGTCCACGGTTTCCCTGCCTCGATTCTCAAAAGAAAATTGAGGACTTTTTTCGCTAAACCGCTGTCGAAAAAAACCGGTACAGGAGAATGGAACTCGGTGTAAGTCATGCCAATATCAAAGGCAATCGACCAATTGGCAGGAAAACACAATTGTCCTGCATCCATATATAAATCACCGTCTCTTTGCCCCATAAAAATAAGATCCTCTTGAACGTGTCTGCCGATAAAATCTAAAGGCTCGTAGGGCAATGTCGATAGATCACCAAAAGTAAATGTATGTTTCTCATCCAAAAGCTTATTTTCAAACGTCCATTCATGACCATTTTTTATAACCGAGAAATACTCAGGGTAAATAAAGGCAAGTTCATCTATTAAAAATTCCAGCACTTCCCACTGTCCATCGATTGAATGTTCTAAAGATTGAAAAGCACGTTCATGGTGGTTTAATAGTATTTGACGCTTTTTATCTATTTCTTCAAAATATTCAGGAGTAATATCTGCAAGTTTCCCGGATTCAAGAGGCCTCGCATTATTAGAATACCTGTAAGAGTCCTTTTGAAATGGAAATGGGAACCTTTTAATAAGCGGAATTTCTTTGATCATATGTTGGTTAGTCGTTTTTACACTCACTGCCCTCTCTCCTCCTCACGATCAAAACTGGATAAAAGAACCTCCCCATGAAGCCGTGTTACGCAAGGGGAAATTCTTTCATTTGTTTAATTTAAAAATGTTGGCTCCGGCAATCGATGTGCCGTATAAATCGCATCTCCATCGCTTTCAGCATCAAAGATCACTTTCGTTTCAGGGGTAAAGATAAAAACATCTCCCGCTTCCCCTACATATTTGTTTCCTTGTTCATCTCTGACGATGATTTGCCCCTTTATAATTACCTTTACTTCTAAGTAAGTATACAAAAATTCAAATTCTTCCGACTTTTGCATAGAGAAATATCCAATTGTTAAAGGCTTCTCTAATGGGCTAATCGGAACGTCAATAATTTGACTTTTCAAAGCCGGTATACTCAAAACATTGTTCAACTCAATTTTTTCATACGTTCCAGCTTTTATTAGCTGAATTCCTGGCTTTTGACTTAAAAATTGATGATCCATAGCTGTTACCGCTGATTCACTCATTCTTTCCACTCTCCTTTTCCAATTTTTATAATCAGAGTTATGTTATGTTTTGTAACAAAAAATGTATTATTTTATAACTCTGATGATCCTATCATAATAACAACCGTAACGTTCTCACAACCGTTTTTTCTCAAATAGCGGGAATATTCACAAAAATCTGTAAAATATTCTGACAATTAGAGCTTTTCCTTTCGGATCATTCAACATGAGCAGGCAATGAATTTTTATTTCTTTGAGAACTTAACATTATTAGCGCCAATAATGAGATCAGCAACGATGTTTTACACGGAAAGGAGACAGGGAGAGTACCGAATCATTGTAAAATGTAATGACAAGGTTTTTGATTTATTCCCACTATTTAGGAAATCTCTGTTTCTTTGAGAGAATCGTCTATGTAAAAATAAAAGCACAATATTCATAATATTGTAATTTTTGTTAACATTCTTAACAGTAACCTTTAAAAAGGAGTGATGTCAATGGTAGTCAATCAGACAGAACTGCAGGAAGAAATTATGCAAATTCCAAAATGGTGGTCTTACCCAGAAGGATTCGAAAAATTAATTGAAAAAGCACATGAATTAGGTAAAAAGGAGCTGCTGCCCCGTGCTTCTATTTCAGACAAGGAGTGCCGTTATCCTCGGGAAAGCTTACAAGCAATTGCAGATGCTGGATTTGGAGCAGTTACAATCCCTGTTGACGACGGAGGCCTTGGCGCTGGACTAACTGGATTTGCTTTGTTAGCCGAAAGTTTTTCTCAATATTGCGCTTCCACTACTATGTGTTGGGTTATGCACACTGCTGCCGTCCAAACGCTTTATACAGTTGGAACTAGAGAGCAGCGGCAGCGTTATATTCCTGGGGTGCTAAAGGGAAAGATTGGCGCATTAGCCTTTAGTGAACCAGCGACTGGAAGCCACTTCTGGAATGTTGTTAGTTCGGCTCCCCGCAAAGGAAACGGATATTTGTTAAATGCGGAAAAATCATTTGTCACCAGTGCGGGCGAGGCGGATTGGTATATTGTTTGCACCAATTATCCAAATAGCATAGAAGACGATCCATTAATGTTTTTAATTGTAGATCATAATCAGAAGGGAATCGAATATTTTCCTTTTTCAGCTATGGGGCTTCGCGGAAATTCAAGCGGACCGATGAAGTTTAAAGATGTCTTTGTCCCTATTGAAAATCGCCTTGGGACTGAAGGCGGAATGAATGTTTATAATGAAAACGTCATTGATCCGCTCTTTTTATTAGGCACAAGTGCTTGCTGGGTTGGTATTGCTCAAGGAGCCTTGAATGCAGCAATTGACCAGGCAAAGAAAAAAGTCCATAAAGATACAGGAAAATCAGTTGCCGGCTACCAAGTCATTCGCCACGAATTGGCAAAAGCGCAAATTTTAATCGATAGTGCAAGAAGCATGCTTTATCGTACAGCTGAAGGGATGGATCAATGTTTAAATAGTGGAAAAGAATTGTCAGAATGCTTATACCCGCTTTGGGAACTCAAAACTCATGCAGCAGATATAGTCATACAAGTTACAAATCAAGCATTACAAGTTTCTGGAGGAAGAGGATATCTAACCGGGCAAGTGGAAAAATTTTTGCGTGACGGTCGAGCAGGTGCAGTCATGGGACCCACAAACGAAATATTGCGTGAATGGATTGGCCGCACGCTAATTGGTGTTCCTTGGTTTGAATAATTTGTATCACTTGATCTGAGATATAACTGTTTGTGCCAATAACTTGTTTCTGAAATGCAAAAAAAGAGAATCGTTAGCCGAATAAATCGCCTGACGAGAGGAGGGAGCCCTGCCTTCCGATTTAGTCGAAAGATATTTCAGAAACAAGCTCCACACCCTTTTGTATATTTTTTGCTTAAAATAGTTTTAAAGAAATAAGAGAACAAAACGATCACATGACGACAGATTTTTAACCTTTTTCTTTACAGTATAAGAAATTAACAATAATCGGCTGTTTTTCTTTGTCGAAATCTACTTGTTGTGTTTTTACAAATTCATCAAAACAAACATGAAGGGACTGTCCAGAAAGTCAAATCGCCATTGAAAACAAAAAATCATAAACACCGATATATCAATGTTTCTAACACATTAATGGGGGCGTCTATAAGCCGTAAAAACGACTTATTCGACACCCCCTTCTTTTATGCGTATACAATTGAATTTGTCATAGCTTTGCCGTTTTACAACCAATGAAAAATACATTGCCATGCTAGGACATTAGAGAAGCAATATCGTTTGATTTACCCTTCTCTTCTATCGACTGATCAACATCTGAATAAGCCGGTTCTTGATGAAAGCTTAAATCAAGGCCAAGCAGCTCGTCTTCTTTTTTTACACGCAACGGTGTAAACAGCGAAACAATTTTCAAAACAATATATGTTCCTACTGCCGCAAGCAAAACAGCCACAATCACTCCTATAACCTGATGGAACAGCTGTTCAGGATTTCCATAAAACAAACCGTTATTCCCTGCCGGATTCACTGACTTAGTAGCAAAAAGTCCTGTTGCAATGGATCCCCATATTCCGCAGATGCCATGTACTCCAAAAGCATCTAACGTATCATCATATTTTAGACGAGCTTTCACAAAATGGATAGCAAAATAGCAGATAGGGGCGGATGCAAGTCCAATAATCAAAGCTGAAGGGATTGTGACAAATCCTGCTGCTGGAGTTATGCCAACAAGACCGCCTATTGCCCCAGTGGCAGTTCCTACTAGCGTCGGGCGCTTGCGAACCATCCATTCTATGATCAGCCATCCCAAGCCCCCGGCTGCTGCTGCAACTTGTGTATTGGCAAAGGCAAGAGCGGTAATACCATTTGCACTAAGTGCACTTCCTGCGTTAAAACCGAACCAGCCAAACCAAAGAGTGGCCGCTCCAATAAGAAATAAAACAATATTATGAGGAGCATCATTTTTCTTCATATGTTCATATCTCGGCCCAATTACGAGTGCAGCTGTTAATGCACTAACACCGGAAAGTATATGAACAACCGTACCTCCAGCAAAATCAAGTTCGCCCATGGCAAAAAGCCATCCGCCTCCCCATACCCAATGAGCCATTGGTGCATAAACAAAGGTGATCCATAAAACCGAAAACATTACCCATGCAGGAAAAGAAATACGCCCTGCAATTCCTCCGGAAATAATCGCAACCGTTATAGCAGCAAATGCACCTTGAAAAATGGCAAATATATAATGAGGGATGGTTAATGAACCAAAAGCAGCCTCTCCTCCTACTCCGTTAAATGCCAGGTAGTCCAGTTTTCCAATGATTCCCCCTACATCCTGTCCAAAGCTTAGGCTGTATCCCCATAGCACCCAAACAATGGTCACAGTTAAAAGACTGACAAAGCTGTGCATCATCGTTGATACAACATTCCGTTCGCTTACAAGCCCTCCATAAAAGAGAGCCAAACCAGGCACATGCATAAAAATAACGATAGCCGCTGCTACGAGCAACCAAGTTGTATCCCCCGTATCAACCACCGGCTCGTTCTCTTGCGCAAAGGCTGAAATCGGAAAAAGGAATAAAAGATAAAGAAGAAAAACGAAAAATATTGAAGCTCTTTTCTTTACGAAACCATCCATAGGAATCCTCCTCCTTACTTTTTTCATTACTCTAGCTTTCGGTAGCGATTTGTTCAAAACGATTTAATCGAAAAAAGGAAATATCATGTTTTGTTTTTCCAAGCGTGACTAAATCTGCTAAAATGCTCCCAACGATGCTGGCAAACTTAAACCCATGTCCGGAAAATCCGCCGGCTAACAACACATTGCTGAAGTTTGGATGAAAATCGATAATAAAGTCGCTATCAGGAGTAAGTGAATATAAACAAATTTTACCATTGGTCAGCTCGCCGGCAGCCTTCGGCATATATTTTTCAAGAAAGCTTCGTACATCACGTTCATCTTCACAGTAAGAACCAAATAGTCTGTTCACGGAATCTGGATCACTTTCAATCCCCATGTCATGACGTCCTATTTTTACACCTGTTTTCCGAAAATTCGGAAAACCATAATAATGACCTTCTTTTGTGTCAAAGACAAAAGCAGGAAATTGACCAAAATCATATAGTCCATCCTCCAACGGTGCAAACCATGCAACAGGTTTTCGGATCACTTGGATCGGAAAATCGAGTTCCGGCAATAATTTTGGAATCCATGCACCAGCTGTGATCACTAAATTGGCTGCTTGAAAACGTCCCTTCTCCGTAATGACCTCCGACATATCCGATTGATTGGACAGCTTTAAGACAGGATTGTTTTCCAACAATTTAGCTCCCAGTTTTAAAGCTTCTTCTTTATAAGTTTGAATACATACTTCACATAATAAAAATCCTGCTTGGGGATCAAAACAGGCAGTAAAATCTTCGGGAATTTGAATGCCTTGCCATTTGTTCATCACCATGCTTGCTGTGAACATTTCAATTGGGAGTTTGTGATGAATGGAGCTTTGAATCGTTTCATTGACAAAAGATGAATCGCGTTCGCCGACAACTAAAGTGCCTGTTTGATAAAATAACGTTTTTCCTGTTTGCTCTTGCAGTTCCATCCATAACCGGTATGCTTCTTTAACTAAATCAACATATTTTTCCCCTTGGCCATAACCAAATCGCAGCATTCTTGTTTCCCCGGCGTGGCTTGAAAAGGAATTTGGAACAGAAAATTGATCAATCATCAACACGCTTTGACCATTTTGGGCTAAATAATAGGCTGCAGCACTTCCTGCAGAACCTGCTCCAATAACAATCACATCGTACATCCCGTCATAATTCATACGAATTCCTCCATATAAATCAATACGATTTGTTTTTAGTAGCCTTTTAAATATTTTTCAACTTCCCATTCGCTGACATAGTCATGATATTCTTTCCATTCAGCCCTTTTTCGTTTCATAAAGGTCTCCATAAATGTTTCCCCTAGTGCCTTGACTAACACTTCATCGCTTTCTAATGCTTCAATCGCTTCATTCAATGTAGAAGGCAATTTGTCAAATTCATTTTCTATCGAATGGAACATGTATAAATTTCCGTAAAATGGATCTCCTGGATCCATCCGCTTTTCGATGCCGTCCAATCCCGCTGCTAAAATAGCAGCAGTCGCAAGGTACGGATTACAGGAACCGTCCATGGCCCGAAACTCAATCCTTCCAGCTTCAGGAATGCGAATAAGCTGTGTGCGGTTATTCCCTCCATAAGAAATAAAATTAGGAGCCCATGTAGATCCAGATGAGGAATTTAACGCTCCTAGCCGCTTGTAAGAGTTGACAGTTGGACAGACAATAGCAGCCAAGGCTTTTGCATGATTGAGAATACCTGCAATAAAATGATACGCGACTGCAGACAATCCAAAGCCTTTTGGATCATGAGCATCTTCAAATACATTTCGTTCTTCCCGCTCATCCCATAAGCTTAAGTGCATATGGCAACCATTCCCGGTCAGATTGGAAAATGGCTTCGGCATAAACGTGGCGATTAGTCCTCGTTCCTCTGCCATGGTTCTAATCATATATTTAAAAAATGTATGCCGATCAGCAGACGTCACCGCATCTGAAAAATCAAAATTGATTTCAAATTGTCCATTGGCATCTTCATGATCTGCTTGTGTGACATTCCATTTCAATTCATTCATATACTCAATCAAAGTGCCTAAAAATTCGATATTTCTCATAAGCGCCTGCTGTTGGTAACATGGTTTCAATTCTTTATCCTGTTCATCAAACGGGGCAATTTTCCCATCTTCTCCCTGTTTTACAAGGAAAAATTCTGGTTCCACTCCCGTTTTCATCGTATATCCCATACTTTTTGCTTGCGTCAGCACATTTAACAAAATCGTTCTCGTACAAAACGCCCAAGGAGTTCCATCTTCCGTTAAAGTTCCGGCAAACCAAGCAATCTCTTTATTCCACGGTAATATAGTCATAGAACGCAAATCAGGGATGCACAATATATCGGGATCATGCGGTCCGTGGCCAAGATCGCCTACAGCAAAACCGGCGAATCCAGCCCCTGATTGGCAGACTGACTGTAAACGAGAGGAAGGAATTAATTTCGCACGTAAAGAACCGTTCAAATCCGAAAAGGAGGCTAACGCCAATTTGATCTTTTTACCTTCGATAAATTTTAACGTCTCCTCCAACACCTTGTTATTGCTTTCCACTATACCGATCAATGATCATCACCATCCCTTATTTTTTACACTTTTAAAAGATCTTTAAATGAACTCCCATGGTCAAGGCTAGCAAAATACGGTTTTTTGCCCCCTAATCCTACTAGAGGAACTCCTGTAATATAGGAGGTGACTAATGTTAACGAGCGCAAATCGGTAGGATCTAAATCACTGACTCTGCTTTTTCCGCATGATCTTGCAAAAATTTGCATTTCCATCGTGATCGAATTGATATAATTCTCCACTCTTTCAGCGGCAGCTGTAGGATCTAATCTCGCCATTAACTCAGGATCTTGTGTCGCAATGCCGACCGGGCATTTACCCGTATGGCAATGATGGCATGCACCAGGTTCTGTCCCTAAGGCATGGTAGTCTTCTATATAAATTGGCCGCTGGCAATTAAGGGCAATTAACATTGCTGAACCCATATAAACGACATCCGCACCTAGTGCGATGGCTTTCGCTGCATCAGCACCATTGCTGATTCCGCCGCCGATAATTAGCTTTACTTCGCGCTTCATACCGATATCGTAAAGTGCTTGAGCTGCTTCAACTACAGCGGAAATGGTCGGAATCCCTGTATGATCCAATTGAATTTCCGGTGAGGCAGCGGTTCCTCCTTCCATTCCATCAATGACGACTGCTTCCACCCCAACCTTTGCCGCCAGCTTTACATCATCATAAACGCGTCCGGCCCCAATTTTAATAAAGATCGGCACTTCATAATCAGTCGCTTCCCGAATTTGCTCTACTTTTACCCCTAAATCATCTGGCCCCATCCAATCGGGGTGCCGGCACGGGCTTCGTTGATCGACTCCTGCAGGAAGATCCCGCATTTTTGCTACTTCTTCAGAAACTTTATGTCCAAGAAGCGTTCCGCCCGTACCTGGTTTGGCGCCTTGGCTCACGACAATTTCTACCGCATCGGCTTTTTTCAAATCATAAGGATTTAAACCGTAGCGGCTCGGAAGCAATTGGTAGACCAATTTCTCCGAATATTCACGTTCTATCGGATGCATGCCCCCATCGCCCGTACATGTACTGATGCCGCATCTAGTCGCTGCAATGCCAAGCGCTTTTTTAGAATGAGCATTAATCGCCCCAAAACTCATCCCTGCAATCATGATCGGTGTTTCGAGTACGAGGGGACGTTTCACCTTTCCTTCTCCTATAACAACTTTTGTATCGCATCGCTCCCGATACCCTTCCAGCGGTACCCTTGACAGTCCTGCCGGAGTAAAGACGAGATCGTCAAAGGAAGGTAAGTCCATTCTTTTTGTAGCTTGGCCGCGGATGCGATATCGTCCAATCTGAGCTTTTTCTTGAATTTCTTCAATTTTTTCCGGACTCCACACCTTGCTTTTTCTTATAAGATTTCTTTCCATACGCGAAACTCCTTTTTATTAAAATGATGAAGCAAACCGTTAGGAACAATTTTTTGAAAAGAGGGCGGTAGTTCTATTTGATAGAAATCAAGCAAACTCTTTATCTCATCTTTTTCCTCTTCCGACACTTCCTCTACCTTTGTTCCATTCCCCAGTTCCGCAATTTTCCCGCCAACATAGATCACTCCATCATACATGGAATCTCCCAGCGCTTTCCCAGCATCTCCACAAATAATCATTTTTCCTTTTTGCATCATAAAACCGGTCATATATCCGGTATTACCGCCAATAATTAAAGTCCCTCCCTTCATGCTGATTCCCGCCCTGGCGCCTGCCTCTCCTTTGACAACTACGATACCGCCTCTCAGCGAAGCTGCACAGGAAGACGCTGCATTTCCATTTACGACAATTTCTCCGCTCATTAAATTTTCACCAACTGCCCAGCCGCAATTCCCTTTTATGGTCGCTGTCACCTTATCACATAAACTCACTGCATAGTAGCCGACATCTCCGTTATAAATGAGATGAATCGGATCTGTTATGCATACTCCAAGGTTATGGCGTGCGAGAGGGTTTTCGATGATGACCTCCTTTATATTATTTTTCGCGAACTCCCGAATCATTTGGTTGATTGAAGTCACCGTTTCACTCTTGCAATCAATTACTATACTTTCTTTCACAGATTCCATACCAATACCTCCTCTGCCCCTGGTTCTCTTACTGGCAAGCTTTCCCCAAAGCCATTTGTAATTGCTAAGCTTTCAGAAGCAAAAGCGATGAAATCATCGGTTTCCGCAAGCACAATCGGCTTCATACTAAAAGGTTCTTTTGCTAAACCGACTGCTGTCGGCGTAACAGCAATATAGCTAAAAGAGCCATCTAAATCATGAACAGATGCTGTCATTGCTTCTTTTAAGCTGACTCCTTTCTTTATTTCATCTACTAAATAAACGGCAATCACTTCCGAATCGTTTCCGGTTATAAATTGATAGCCTTTCTTTTCGTAGTATGCTCTCAATTTAATGTAGTTTGTCACATGCCCATTGTGAATAATCGTTAAATCTTTGAAAGAATTGCAGCAGAGCGGCTGCGAATGGGAAATATCGACTTTGCTTTCTGTCGCCATTCTTGTATGGCCTACAGCAACTTGCCCGTCATATACGGAAAGCTTAAATTGCGCATCTAAAAGATGAGCTCCCCCTAAAGATTTCAACACTTCAATCGATTCTCCGATGTTTGCGACTGAAATGTCTTCGTCCAGCTGACTGATTCCTTGAACAATATGTTGGATATCCCCTGAATGGACAATTTTTGTTCTGACGTAATTGCCATGATCAGATGAATACAGCACATCTGCTTTATCTTTTAAGAAGGAAATGATTTTCTCCCCGTTGCCCCTTGTTTCATAATTCACATCAACATATAAGACGTTCTCTTCCTTTGGATGGAGAATGGCAACTCCTGTTGAATCAGGACCTCTTCGAAACAAACTGTCCAGCATTGCCAATATGACTTCGCCTGTTTTCCTTTTGTGATTTGGATTTTTAAAGATGACACCACCGATCCCGCACATCTTTTTCCCTCCAATCGTTGAAAAATTTTTGGAACTTTTTGTGAGAGGTTGTGGTTATATACAATATTCCATAATTTTTTCCCAAAAAAAAGCTCATTTTATCGAATATTGGGAAAATTACAAAAACTATGTTACCTTTTCTTCCATAGGATGGACTTTTTCATCCTTTAGTCATCTGTTTGGTACCCAGCCTAGTTCTTCGGAAATTTCATTTGCGGCTCTGATTGTGGTAGATATTAAACCGGCTAACTCATCTTTCGTAAAACGCGTTTCCGGCCCGGCAACACTTAAAGAGGCGATCACTTTATTTTCCCAAGAGAAAATAGGAGCTGCCACACTGGCGGTTCCTTCTGTTGTTTCCCCGAAAGAAATACAATATCCATGCTTTCGAATTAACATTAAATGTCGGTGAAGATGATCCACGTCTTTTATTCTTCCATTTTTCACAAGATCTTTAATCACTTGGCTTCTTGTTTTCTCTTCCAAATATGCTAAAATAACTTTTTTCGAAGCACCTACGCATAAAGGAAGACGCATTCCAATCGGTTCGACAATTCTAAGCCAATGCGGCGAATCAACACAATCAATAAACACGCCTTCACCTCCTTCCGGTACGGTCAAGTACACACTTTCCTTTGTTTTTTGGGCCAGCTTTTCCATAATTGGTACTGCAGCATTACGAACCGATAGATTGTCTCGTATGGAAAGACCTAATTGAAGCAATGTAAGGCCTAGACGGAATTTTCTCGTTTGTTTGTTTTTATACACAAATCCATACTCTTCTAAACAAGTCAGCAATCGGTGCACCGTTTGAACGGGAATACCGAGCTTTTTACTGATTTCCGTAGTACTCCATTCTTCTTTATTTTCGTTCGGCTGAATAGTTTGCAATAATAAAATCGTTTTCCGAATCACCTCTGACATCTAAACCCCTCCTATGTAAAAAAATTTACATAATGAGAATGGAATGTTTGCTTTTATATTAACGAAATAAAAAATGATACAACGTTGTTTTGTCAGATCGGCCAACATACTTTTTATATTTTTTCTCATATAATGAGATTTTTTACTGGAAGAGGTTGAGGGAGGAATTTAATAAACGAGCAAGTTGAGTTAATTTTTCTCTTCTCCATTTTCTGTGTTCTCTAGAGGCGAACTGGGGATGTGTATATCGGATCATGTAACAATTTGCGAATTTATTATCCAAGCAATATACGACAAAATAATCCGTCATTTGGATGCACTTGTTGAAAAAGCGCAAATTGCAGTTGGTTGACCTTGTATCCTGAAGGTCTCATAAAATGGGGGTGTCTAATAAGTCGTTTTTACGGCTTATTGACGCCCCCTTTAATGTTTTAGAAACGTTGATATATCGATGTTTATGATTTTTGTTTTTAATGGGATTTGATTTTCTGGACAGCCCCATGTCTCATGTCTCTCTCGTGTCGTAATGAAAATACCAGCCAAAACGAATAGTACACTAGCCAGGATGCCCTTAATAGTTCTTCTTTAGTTGAATGGTTTTAGTGTACTCGATTACACATTCGTGAAAGGTTCATATTGACAACAAATTCCGCTTAGAATAAGGTCAATCCGTTTCGAAATTCACTTACATATTTAAATTGTCGGTTTTAGTATAATATTGTCTTTCAGTTACAAAACGCCTAAATAAATCCAAACCTTCATTATAAAATAAATGCTTTGATAAAAATTGAAACGTTTATCCTTTCTTTGCTTTAAAAAATACCCTCCCATGTAGACGGTTAGGAGCATAAAATCATTACATTTGACTGTCTACCTGTTAAGGGAAAATACGAGACCTGCTCAATTTTTAAAAATGGTAACATACTTACCATTTTGGAATATAAAATTAAGCAAACTTATCATAACGTTTTTCAGATGCGGCAGCCCCCTCGGAAATCGATGTAGATGACATCCCCTTTTTTCGTTTGCCATACCTTTTAGTGATGTCTCTTTTCATTCTGGCAATAGTCATAATTTCAAATTTGTCGCCGTCATCCAATTGACGGAGGATTTCGATTAGTTCCTGCTCTTCTGGAGAAAGTTCGTTTTTGTCATTTTGTTGATCGATCATTTCGTTTTCACTAACTTTTATAGATGGATCGGCAAAAAGAGCAGCTGAGGCTTTAAATAGATTCATTAGTGCTTCAGGATCTAAGCTGACCGAACTGTTTTCGCCTTTCAAGCATTTTATGGTTAAATCCTGAAATCTTTTAAACAATGGAGATTTTTTAATTTTATCGTCTTCAGCTGAAGCACGGTCAGTCATTTCTTGTAAACAAGAATTTGACGTAAATTTATCATTAGTTTCAGAAATCGGAACACTAGTCAAATAAGCCTCGCCGTATAGCAAGAAATCATTACTCACTCCTAAAACTCTGCTTATTAATGATAGATTCTCAGCAGAAACTGAAACTGCTCCTCTTTCAATTTTGCTTAGTGCGCTATTCGTAATACCAGTAGCTTTTGCCATTTCCTCAAGTGTCAAACCTTTTTCTTTACGAATTCGTCTTATCCGACTGCCCAATTCCTTTTTGAAATCGTTCATTTTTTGTCAACCTCTCTATAATCTTCCTAAAAGAAATATTTTTAGTCCTAAAGGAAAATTTTGTTGATTTTCGTCTTATAGGAATATATAATGTAATCAAAAGTGGTAACCGATTACCTTGTCAAACAAAAATAAAGTGTAAATAGATGTGAAAGTTCGACAATCTGCGTAAGTTTCCTAGTCCATTGGTCCAAAAGAACCGTCATAAGTCATTTCATGAAGGTTACCGATGGACTATATATCCGTTTAAATAATCAGCGCGCAGCGGTTTATCCTTTATATTAATCATCACAACCGCTTTTGCAGCCTTGAAACTGAACTAGCAGTTGAATCATTGTACAACAATAGCATCGCGATCCAATGATTGGAATATGCAAGCTGTTGTTCCGGTGCAGATGCTTTGGATGAAACAGGTACAGCGTGCTGACTGAAAAATGCAGCATATCAAATGTTCTATATGCCCGGAAAGCCTTCTGATTATTGATCTTAACAATGAAAGAAATAGACGAGCTCAATCAAAGGCTATACCCATTCGAAGCATCAAGCAGAGTTTTGCTATCTAAAATAGTTCTTTGAGCTTTCAAATTCATACATAAACTGTTGAATCATCTGTCCTTTAAAAATTGCCAATTTGAAGCATCGAGAAAACAACTTGTTCCAAACTACATCAATCAGTTGAAGATATACAAATGGAAATGCTTCACTGTTTTTTAATACCATCTGCATTAAATTCTCCGAAATATAGATAGTCTCTAAATAGAGCTAGTACTGGCATGAATTGAGGAACTTGGTTCTTTTATTTGTCCACAGTTTGGTTTTACAACATGATGAGCAGGCTTAATCTCCTGAACAATCTGGTCGATGTGAAGCTTTAAGGATGATAAAAGCTCCTGCTGCGTTTCTCCGTCCTCGTTATACATGAAAATCTTTCGGAGATAGCACCAGGACATAGTTAATCAGCAATAGATTTTTGAATCAACATCTCATAACGAATTCTAATCCTCAATATAGTTATGACTCCCTTTCATTCTACCAAAATTCGGCATAGGGAAACAGAATGATCATAGAAAGGAGTGATTTAAATGGCGGTTCGCAAACAACGCATCACTCCGTTAGGGTGGAAAATCAAGCGGCGCTTGGCAGAACTTGAAATGACCCATAAGGAGTTTTGCGAGCAGCATAAAATCCCGTTAAGCCGCCTTTCTGAAATTATTTCAGGAACACGTCAAAACCGAAAATATCGCGATAAAATTTTAAGAGAGTTGGAAATCGAAGAGGAGGGTCAACCCCATGCCGAACAAGTGCAGCATGTCGGTTGAAACTGAATAATTTATAACAAATTAAGCAGAAGAAAAAACTCATTTGGTACGATGGTTAAAATTGTGGAAACTATTATTTCTGCTCTAGCCGCTCAATATCGTTTCACTGCCATCCGTACTCGCAGCGTGAATAGGTACATAAAGAAGCTAAATGATATTTAATTGCCTTATACAGCTAGTTAGATAATAGGGTTGGTTATCCAAAATCATCCCAACATTTTTGGAACGGATGATGTAAAATATTTTCAAAAATGTTATGTATTGTTGTATTTTTCAGGATTTATTCGTATTGGCACATGCCTACATGTTGTAACGGGGTGAAATATAGGTGATTTTCAAAAGAACAAAGCAAGAAAATTCGTATTTTAATTTTGATCAAGGGAAAGGCAATATAAGTATCACGAAAGGCAGTGAAATTGAAAGACAAATCTTAATGATCGACCTAACAGAAAAAGATTTACAGATTATTAATGCTATACAGCCATTCGTAATAGAAAAAATTGATTTAATTGCTGATAGATTTTATAAGAACTTGGAAAAAGAACCATCGCTTTTAAAAATTATTAATGATAACAGTTCGATAGAAAAATTAAAAAAGACGCTTAGACAACATATTGTTGAAATGTTTAACGGAAGAATAGATGCAGCTTTCACCGACAAAAGAATTAAAATTGCCCATATGCATGTAAGGATAGGTCTTCAAACGAAATGGTATATGTGTGCATTTCAGGATCTATTTTTAGCACTTATGGATATTATCCAACAAAATATGATGAATAAGGAAGATTGCTTTCTTGCCATAAGAGCGGTCTCTAAAATTATAAACTTAGAACAACAATTGGTATTAGAGGCGTATGATACTGAATCAATAAGATTAAAGGAAGCAATTGCAATAGAGGAACAAAAAAGGTCAGTTCGTAAAAATGTTGCAAAAGCATCTCAAAATCTGGCTGCAATCTCGGAGCAGACAAATGCTTCTTTCCAGCAATTAATCGCGCAATCAAACGAAATCGTTTCCCTTGCAAAAAACGGAACTAATCTATCTCTAACCGCACAAGAACGTGCCGAAAAAGGAAAAGAACATATGCATCAACAGACATTAAACATGTCGAACATTTATAGTGCCGTTGATAATATATCAAATGATGTCCATTTATTATTGGAAATATCAAATAAAATGCAAGAAATCGTCGGCATTGTTACTGGAATTGCTGACAAAACCAACTTATTATCGCTTAATGCTGCCATAGAAGCTGCAAGAGCAGGTGAATCTGGCCGCGGTTTTGCTGTTGTAGCTGAAGAAGTCCGTAAATTGGCCGAACAAACTAAGAATTCAGTTTCAAAAGTATCTTCTCTCATTCAAAATACCCAAAAACAAGTAGAGGATCTTACAAAGTCGCTTGAAAAAATAAAAACAGAAGTGAATAACGGCCATCAAAACATGCAAGAAACAGAGAAACACTTTGAGCAAATTTTGGACACGATGGCTAAAACAATGGATCAAAACAATAAAATCGAGACGGAATTGATATCGTTTGTAAATGTGGTAAATGAATTAGGAAAAGCGTTTGAAGAAGTGTCCCACTCTGCAGATCAATTGACGATGATTACAAAAGAAATGAACTAATCTTTCGAAGAGAGTTGGAAAATTGCCCAATCGACTACTTAAGAGATGCTGTAATTATACTGTGTCTCCCCCTTTGTAAAAGAGTTCTCACCTGTTGCATCGAGGCATGAGAAGCTGGGAAAAAAATGCATACTATACAAGAACCGGGAGATGTTCTGTTGGTACGTGTCTCGGTTCTTTTTTATTTGCAAAATAAGTCTGCTTATGCAGTTAATGAAGCGATTTAAAAGGTCGGAAGCATTCAACTATTCGGATGCGGTCATTCACACATTTTAACAGATGAAGTACTTTAAAGCGTGCGGATCAATCCATATCGAATCACCAATACTTTATGAAGGTGCGCTTCGTTCGCCAACGTTGGATTTAATAGTTGATGTGCGAATTTTTGTAGATCTGTTGCGAAAAACACAGTTTAAAAGCTCTCAAACTCTTGATAACAAGGTTTTAAGATTTTTTTCATATTTCCACAAAAATATATAAAAATCAACGTTTAAATATGGAATTTTTTACACTAATTCCCTTATAATCAAAATGATAGCAGCTACTAAGCAATATGAAAGAATATTAGAACAGCTCCAATTAGACCAAGCTGACAAATATACCATTTTATTTAATGGAGGATTTATGATGTATGGTCAATAAAAAGAAGCTTGCGTTTTTCTCCCTGTTATTTTTTATAGCCTTCACAATTATAGGGGACGCATATATTTATTATTTAGATGGAAAAGTATTTGAAAGTGATTTTAAGTATACAACAGATGTGGAAAGTGAGAAGTTAAATCGAGAGTACATACAAGATTTAGACCGACTGAGCAAAGAACTAAATTTAAAAATATATGTCGTATCATCAACCGTTAATTCTAGTAATTCTGCTACCTATACGATCTATTCTACAGAGGAACATAAAAATTATTTTAAAAAAAGAATATTAGTAAAGAATGATCATTCTATATTTAAATCGTTAATTAGCGGCAAGAGAGAAATTATATTTAAACCCTTTAGCGATATTACTGAGATAAAAAAAGAAGAATACTTTTATGTTTTTGGCACTAAAAAAAGCGTGGAAAAATTGCGTTCTGAAACAATTGATAAATACGGAATGAGCAAACCCGAAGAAAACCGCTATCAAAATGATGCAATATTTATGATTATTTCGGCTTGGACCTTCGTGTTTTTCATTATATTCTTATATACCATTTTTGAGGTGAATAGCCTAAAAAAGGAAGTTTTAATTAAATATTTTAATGGGTCTGATAAGAAAAGTATAATTGTTCCCTTGATGATTACAAATTCAGTAACTATTATTAGCAGTGCTTTTATTGGTATGTTACTAGCGATTTTTATAACTGAATCATCTAAGTTTCTATTAATATCAGTTCTCATGTTGTTTGTTATCGTACTTTCTACAAATATTCTCTATCTTATGCTTCGCAATTTGGATATTAAGAAAACATTTGTAAGAAGCTATTACACATTAGGATATAAAATATTAGCCTTTTTTATATTGTTTATCATAACTGTAACCTTAATCTTAACTTTAACCTTCAATCTGAAGACGATTTACGATGCTATATTAACGATTAACCAGAGGGATCATTGGGAAGAATATTATGATTACGATAATGTCCTCTTTTTATTAAAAAACTATACCGAAACTACGAAGTTTGAAACAGAAAGAGAATATGCAGTTAAATTTTATAATGATTATCTCGATAAATACCGAATTCATTTATCATTTGATTTTTCAAACAATGGCGGTATTTCGTCAAGTATGGTGAATGTAAATGAGTCTATAGTGTATTTGAATAAATATGCGAAAAAGGAAATTAAAGATTTAGGAATTGATTTAAATAAACTGAAAGAGGACAGATATTATCTCATTTCTAGATATACAGATGCGGAATTAAAAGAAAAAGGTATATTTGATCCATCAACACCTAATGAAATTACCAACTTGTTACAAAATGATGACGGGATTTTTGAAACAATAACTATTAAAAATCCTTACACATTATTAATACATGATATTAATATGGCAAATTTAGCTGATAATTATAAGAAAAATCCTATCATTATTTTTGATACCCATAGTAAATTACCTAGTAATGAAATGGGTTTCTATGTCTTTAATTCATTAGTTAAATTTAACAATGACAATAATTTTGAAGCTTTTATTAAAAAAATTGGCTATGAAGATGAAATTTTCTATAAAAATAACATAAAAGATTTATATTTAGAAAAACGTGCTGAAAAAATATTAGTTTTATTAATCAATATCATTTTAAGCATTATGTTGTTAATCTTATTTAATATTTCTTTATCTACCATTTTAAAAATGGATTTTAATTCTAGAGCCATTGAAATAGCACTTCATAAAGTATTCGGAAAAACTTTTTTTCAAAGGTATAAAGGTGTATTCAGATTGTTAATTGGTGCCTTCATTTTAGGTGTGGGAATTGCCTTAGCGGGAAAAATTATGTTCTATCATTTCTCTTTCCTTTATATTTTTTTCGCAAGTACAATTGTGCTGATAAATACTATTGTCATTCTTTCACTGTTTATAAATAAATTTGAACAGATAAGCATATCCCGCGTATTAAAAGGGGGTATATAAAATGCTGGAAATCAAAAATATAACAAAAAAATTCGGGAATCGTGTTCTATTCGAGGATTTCTCTTGTTCTATCAAGCAAGGTGAATTTGTCGTATTCAGTGGAAAGAGCGGCAGCGGGAAAACGACGCTTTTAAATATAATAGGAGGGATTGAAAAGGTAGATGCAGGGAAAGTATTTATCGACGGCTTAGATCTTTCGAAAAACGATGATATTCTTAAGGCATATAGAGAGAAGCTCGGATTTCTTTTTCAAAACTTTGCATTAGTAGAAAATAAGACTGTTGAAGAAAACATTCTGATTATCGACAAGAAATATAGAAACAATACCACTGTCTCAGCAGTATTAGAAAAAGTTGGATTGAATGGTTACGAAAAAAGAAAAATATATACTTTGTCCGGTGGAGAACAGCAAAGAGTAGCCATTGCGCGTCTGTTTATGAAAAAATGCAGTATTATATTGGCAGATGAACCGACAGGAAGCTTGGATAAATATAACCCAATCTAGTGATGGAACATGTAAAAGAACTTAATAGATTAGGAAAGACCATTATATTGGTTACACATGATGAGGAATTAAAAAAGATGGGAGACGTTATCATTGAATTATAAAAAAAATTGTTGTCATATTTTCTTTATATTTCGGCATTCACACTTATGCCAATGGCCAATTGGTGAAAACATATGCGAAAGAATTCGAACAAAACCCATTAGGTGATTATGCGAAAAACGAATCAGATATGGTTCTTACAGTATATGAAGCTCCCCTTTTCCAGACATATACCAATTTATCAGTGCTGGCTCGAGGAAGCGATCATTAACATGTATCAAAGTGGCATGAGTACGCGTGAAATTAGCAAGTTTATTGGACGAATTCTAGGAAATGCCTACTCCCCAACAACGATTAGTCATATCACGGATGTGGTAAAGGAAGACATTGTAAAAAGGTGAAACAAAAATAAGAATAGTGATAGGATATGATGGTAAGATATGGACAGCATTTCCAGTAAAATAACTTTTGAATACAATTTTGTAGTTGATAATGGAATTATTTCAAATAAAGATAAACGTGATGTTCCTACCATATTAGCGGTAGAAGCTACACTTACAATAAAAATCAATAATGAGTTATACTTTGAAACAGAACTTGCTATTTTAGAATTCTATAAAGCATTATACGAATGGAAAAACAGAGTCACAGATGAACATATTCCAGAATTCCATTATTATACGATTGAATATGACGATTATGAAGATGGTGCTATTCTGTCTTTAATTCCATTTTCAAATAAAGCAAGAGTGAAATCTATTTGGGCAGAGCAAGATTTGTACAATGTTTTTGATTTAGACTATATCGTAAGGGAATTTATTCAATTAGAGCAAAATCTAAAACGAGATATAGAAAATTACTTTGGAATCGAATTGAAAAAATTCATAAAACATATCCCTTTGATGAAAGGTCCTTATTCGGATGATTATTAGCAAATAAAAGAGAGACTTGAATTAAACAAGTCTCTCTTGCTCTTTTCAAGAAAATATTAATATTAATAATTAATGAATTTTTCGGTTTGGTTTTTTAACTTCATTTCTTTTGCTAATTAATCCTGCCCCGCAACAGAACCAGCAAGTTTCTAATTGAAATCCTAATATTCCTGTTCCATCACAAGCTTTACATCTTTCTTTATTATCTTCTGTCATATGTTTTCCTCTCCTTCTACCGAAAAATGTTTCAATGCAAACCGTTTAATATACCGCCCGTCTTTTTCTTTGTAACCAAAGAAGTCATCCACTTCCCTCGCCCAAACTTTATCTGTTGAAGAAAACATTCTGATAATCGATAAGAAATATAGAAACAATACCACTGTCTCAGCAGCATTAGAAAAAGTTGGATTGAATGGTTACGAAAAAAGAAAAATATATACTTTGTCCGGTGGAGAACAGCAAAGAGTAGCCATTGCGCGTCTGTTTATGAAAAAATGCAGTATTATATTGGCAGATGAACCGACAGGAAGCTTGGATAAATATAACCCAATCTAGTGATGGAACATGTAAAAGAACTTAATAGATTAGGAAAGACCATTATATTGGTTACACATGATGAGGAATTAAAAAAGATGGGAGATGTTATCATTGAATTATAAAAAAGTTTTTTTAAAAATAATGATTGGAATTGTTGGCATATTTGCTTTATATTTTGGCATCCACACTTATGCCAATGGCCAATTGGTGAAAACATATGCGAAAGGATTCGAACAAAACCCATTAGGTGATTATGCGAAAAACGAATCAGATATGGTTCTTACAGTATATGAAGCTCCCCTTTTCCAGACATATACCAATTTATCAGTAAGTAATAGCAAAGAAAAAGTGGATTTAATTGTTTGGGTTCCTCTTTTTTATAGTAAAGAATTATCATATGGTCTTATTGTAATAGATGATGAAAATAACGCAACTTATCAAATTGAAGTAAATAACCATCTCGAAACAGATGATGAAAAATATAAACATATTCTTCAAAAAAAGCAAAATGCTATTAACGAAATAAAATCCGTGGCAAAAAAAGAATGGGGTTTAAACTTTTAAAATGAAAAAGAGAACTAGCACACAAAACATGAACTAGCACCTATTAAAAGTAGCCCTTATGCGTTTTTGTTCAGAAAATAAGATCTGCTGGTGCAAACATTGGGGCAGCTTTTTAAAAAAGGTTTCTCAGACTTTTTTATTGATCTTTTGTGAGTTCTGCTCACGTTTGACCAAAGCATGTCGTTTAAAACAGGCAGACAACCTTTGCTCGTTGTCTGCCTTGATACATGCTTAATTTTCAGATAAGGATGCTGCTTCTGCTCTGACAAGCCCTTTTGAAATTTTTCCGGACGGAGTGGTCGGCAGTTCATCTTTAATCACTAAATATTCTGGAAACTTATACTTTGCAAATCCTTTTTCCTGCAAATATTCTTTAATTTCCTCCAGATCAATCGTTTCATTTTCTCGCAAAGAGACGAAGGCGCAGCCCCGTTCGCCTAGACGAGGATCCGGAACACTGACGATTGCCACTTGTTTGATTTTCGGATGCATTTGCAATGCTTCTTCAATTTCTGAAGCATGATATTTTAATCCACCGCGGTTAATCGTATCTTTCGTCCGTCCGACGAAATGGAGGTATCCTTTTTCATCAAGCCAGCCTTGATCCCCTGTTAAAAAATAGCCGTCTTCCGTAAACGACTGGGCGGTTACTTGCGGATTTTTATAATATTCAATAAATAAGCTTTCTCCTTTAAAAGCGATTTCTCCTATTTCGCCCGTCGGAAGCGGTTTGTGCCGTTCATCTACAATGATGACTTCCCCGACCGGAGCCGGTCTGCCAACTGTTTCCCATGTTAACGAAGCTTCATCGCCCGGACGAGTAAAGGTTCCTGCACAAATTTCGCTCATGCCCCACTGAGCAGCAACATCGCAGTTTAATGTAGCCCTAAGATCTTGAACCATTTTCGCCGGTATTTTTGTTCCCCCAGTTAAAATAAGCCGAGGATTTAAACCGCTTACATTTTGCTGTTCGCACTGTCTTAATAAGTCAATTAAATGTGCGGGTGCAGCAGTCAAAAAAGATACTTGTTCTTTTTTCAATAAGTCGATAATTTCATTTGATTTATATTCTCGATAAAGTAAATGCTTCGCTCCATATCGAAGGCTAATGATAATCATCGGCAGTGAAAACATGTGGCATAATGGAGTTAAGCATAAAATGGTATCATTGTCCGTTATTTGATACTCCTTGCCATTTAGCAGATGGCACGGAACAAATGTCCGGAATGTATGAAGAACTCCTTTAGGATTGGACTCTGTACCTGATGTAAATAATATGATGCACGGATCATCAAAAGCCGGTAAGTTTTCATGTATGTCTTGATCAGAAACGGAATCAGGTTCTGATTCAAGCAAAGCTGTGATACTTATGCTGCGGTCATTCTTCTTTTCCCCTGCCACCAAAACATGCTGTAAATGAGGAAGCTGAGCCTTCAATTCATGAGCAAGTTGTTCATGATTGAATCCCTTCCAATTGTCAATTGTGACAAACGCTTTCGCTTCACAATGTGAAAGCATATATTGCAGCTCTTTTTTCCGGTAGTTTGGACTGAGCGGATTAAACACTAACCCAATTCTCGATGCAGCAAGATGTACGACAACAAATTCCCAGCAATTGGGCAGCTGTGCAGAGATGGCATCGCCTTTCTTCAAACCTAGCTGTATAAAATGCCTCGCCAATCTTAATGATAATTGATTCAAATTTTCAAAAGTATAGAAATTGTCCCCTTCTGCAAAAGCAACACGGTCTTTAAATTTTTTTGCCGATTCTTCAATCAATTCATGAATCAGCACATTTTCAGTCATCCGGTTTGCTGCCATTCAAATCCCTCCCATCAAAAGTAGACGGAAAACCGCCTTCTTACATACATGGCGGTTTTCCGATTGAGTTTATCAAAAACAACCTTTGCCTTCAGCTTAAAATTAAGACAAAAGGATGTTTTTGACATGTTCAGGAACAGGCACTGCTTTTGGCCGATCTTCTGCGACAGATGTCCATGCTCTCACTTCATGGCCTTCTGCTACAACTTGATCCCCTTTTTTAAACGTATGCTTGATTTTGAAAACTTTGTTGTTAACTTCTACTACTTCAGAATGGACAGCTACCTCATCATCATAAAGAAGAGGTGATTTAAACTGGCAAAATGCTTCCAAAAGCGGTGTAATGATCTTTTCATCCGATTGCAGCTTCGCCACAGGAAAGCCTGCGGAGCGCAGCAATTCATGCGAGGCTTGATCCATCCATCGGTAAAAATTCGGGTAAAACACGATGCCAGCAGCGTCTGTATCTCCCCACACTACTCTAAACGTATAAATATTTTTCATGTTTCCACCTTCTAATTCTCATCTGCAAATTTCACGTTTACGGAAAATTCCCCCACACTTCCAACTTGAATGCGGACGACATCTCCATCACGGATCGGTCCGACACCTTCAGGAGTTCCGGTTGCAATAATATCCCCAGGGTTTAATGTCGAATAAGTCGATGCGACTTCCAAACATTTGTAGCAATCATAAATTAAATGCTTCGTGCTTCCGTCCTGGCGCAATTCTTCATTGACCCAGAGCTTCAATGAGAGATCATTTGGATTTTCAATCTCATCAGCCGTCACGATCCATGGACCGATCGGTGTGAATGTATCAAAAGATTTTCTCCATGTTCTCTCTTCATTTCCCCGGATGGAAATGTCCAATAAGGCGAAATAGCCGAAAATATAATCTTTTGCATCTTCATATTTAACATTTTTCGCTTTTTTGCCGATGACATATCCGAGTTCTGCTTCATGATCTGTTCTTCTGTCTTTAAATGGAAGCAAAATCGGATCGGACGGACCTGAAACAGATGACGGAGCTTTTAAGAACAGCGCAAGTTCTTCAATCGTTCTCGGAGCGTTGTTAAATTGTTTGTTCATCTCCTCTTGGTGCTTTTTATAGTTGACAGGAGCAGCCCATATTTTGCTTGGTGAAGGGACAGGCGCTCTAAAAACTACTTCTTCAAGATCGTACTGTTTTCCTTCTTGAGCTGCCTTTTCCAGTGTATCTTTTAATGAATCAAAATTTTCCATCAGCCTTACTAATGATTCATGCGGATTTGTTTGATCCCAGTCAGCGGTAGTTGTTACATCTGAAACTTTTTGGCCTGCTACGATTCCTAATCGATTATCATTAAAAATGGCAATTTTCATAGGCACACTCCTCACTTAAATCGCTTCTGTACAATTTTTAGTCTATTTACGGGCCTGGAGTAAATACTTTTTCAATTTTTTGATGTCCTTCCGGATGGGCCTCTTCATATTCTAATCCAAGAATGTCCATAACCGGCTTATCATTGAATGAGAACAAATAGGCGTCCTCCGATCCTTCATTGACATGCTCATGCCAGCTCCACGGCGGCAGAATGAAGAAGTCTCCTCTTTCCCATTCAAATTTTTGTCCGTTAATGACTGTATATCCTTTTCCTTCAAGAACATGGTAAATGGCGCTGTGCACATGGCGATGCGCTTTCGTATGCTGGTTCGGCAGCAATCTTTGCATCATCGAACCGATTCTTTCATCTGCCGATCCTCCTGTTGTCGGATTGATGTATTCAATCGCATAGCCATCATACGGATCTTCGTTTTCCTTTGGAGATTTACTCATTTGCTCTAAAACATATTTAGCGCGCTCCCATTTGTAGCCAATAATAGGAGACGGATACCCAGGCTTTTCTTTTTTGCCTTTCGGGACAAACGCACCTTTTGCAAATTTTTCAGTTGAATAATTTTCAGGCGGCTGTTCAGGATAAAATCCATTTTCATAAGGCTCGAAGAAAGAAGCAGCCAAATTTTTCACAAGTCCTACATCCAAACCGTCCAGCCAAATCATCGGTTCAGTTCCTTCATGTTTATGTTCATGCCATGTCCATGCAGGAGTAAGAATCATATCTCCCCGTTCCATGTACACTTTTTCCCCATTCACAGCTGTATAAGCTCCAGAACCTTCAATAATAAAACGGATCGCTCCTTGAGAATGGTGGTGCGAAGGAGCAAATTCTCCCGGCAGCAATAGCTGGATTCCGGCATACAACGTATGTGTCCCATATCCGACTAATCCATGTTTTAATAGATTAGGATTTTGCAAATAAACAACGCGCCGCTCAGCATCTTTTCCAGGTTCTAAAATTTCTCCCGCCTTCATAACATAATCGCGGATCGTTTTCCACTTCCATAAATATGGCTCCACATCATGAACAGGCTCTTTCGTCACCATGTGTCCTAAATCATACCATAGCGGACCTAAATAACTATTTTTCATCCCATCGTAATATTCTTTTAATTCTGTGTCCGTGATGACTTCTTTTTTGCTCATAGGAAACCCTCCCGAAAAATAAAATTGATCCAAAACTAATGATCATGTATGCGTTTCCACCAATCCTAAAAAAATAAAATTTTTTATTTGTTCCTGATATAGGGAACTTAATTACTTAATTCGATATTAAAAAATAAAATTAATATTGTCAATAGTCAGAATTTATTTTCTAAAAACTGGGCGGATACCTCACTCAGCAGTGCCCGTGCATTCTTTCCTCATTTCAATTCATCTGCTTAATATTTGTCATCACGCTAAAAAAAGGCTTACAGAAAGTTTCGTTCTATTAAACTTTCATGCAAGCCTCATTTGTTTTGATTATAATCTTTTCCAAATTTCTTCTCTGACCGATACTTTCCATCAACGCCAGCTTCTGCATATGACCTGCATAATGTGATGGATGCTTGATAGTTGTCATAATATGAGACGGCTCGAAATTTAGATTTTCCTCTCCCCCTTTGCTAAATGATTCGTAAAAAGCGCTTTTTATCTTGTGAATGAACCTCATACACGACAAATAGTAGGAATGGTTTTTTCCTTCAATTTGTGCAAACTGTTTAGCAGTTTCAAGAAAAACCGATATTCCTCGCTGCATCTATTTTTCTGCACAAAGGAAAATGCATCTTTAAAGAAAAACTCTCTAATACTTCCAGCTTTTTGTCTTTCCAACAAACAAAAACAAACCCGCTCTTTCTTGAATACGGGTTTGTTCCAAAATCAAACGTTTATCGAAATGTCCAGAAATCTTTGAAGCTAGAGCTAATGGGCAATTATTTGATTATATTCGGAAGCCAAAGAACCATCTGCGGCCAATAAGTAATGATGAACAATGCAATAATGGACACGACCAAAAATGGCAAAATGGCTTTCGTTAAGGCTTCCAGCTTGACATTTCCCAACGAAGAAGCAAGGTAAAGCCCCGCTCCAACTGGAGGTGTAAGGAGACCAATTGTTAAATTTATACAAATAATTACTCCGAAATGAATTGGATCAATTCCATAGTTTGCAATGATTGGCGTAAATATCGGTACAAGTATAATCAATGCAGCGATTCCGTCCATAAACATTCCTACAATTAATAGAAAAATATTAACTAATAGAAGAAACAGGAACGGATTTTCAGTTAAAGAAGTCATCCAGGATGCAATTGTTTGAGGAATTCTCTCAAATGAAAGCATCCAACCAAATAAATTTGCCATTGCGATGAGCATAGTAATGATAGCACTTGAAATAGCTGTATTAATCATAATAGTTGGAAGATCTTTAATTTTCAGTTCTTTATAAATAAAAAAACCGACAACTAACGCTACAACACATGCAAACGCTGCTGATTCCGTAGGAGTAAAAACACCGCTTAAAATACCGACAATAATTATAAACGGTACTAACAGTGCAGGAATCACATTCAAGAAAGATTGGAACATGACGGATATTTTAGCGCGTTCATGCGTCTGCCACTTCTGCTTGTAGCCTGTGTATGCAATTAGTAATATAAAGGCAATCCCCAATAAAATTCCAGGCATAATTCCTGCCAAAAACATTGAACCGATCGATGCTCCTGACGAAACGCCATAGATAATAAACAGCATGCTTGGCGGAATAATGGGACCTAAAAGACCTGCGGCTGCTGTCGTGGAGGCGCTAAATTCCCTTGAATATCCTTCCTTTTCCATTGAAGGCACCATAATTTTGCTCATCATAGCAATTTGAGCTGTAGCTGACCCTATAATGGATGCAAGCAGCATATTCGAAACGACATTCACATATGCCAATCCACCTTTAAAATGCCCAACAAGAGTCGTAGCAAAGCGAATTAAACGCTTTGTTATGCCGCCGGAATTCATTAACTCCCCTGCCATCATAAACAGCGGAATCGCAAGTAGACCGTAACTTTCAAGGCCTGAATATAACCGTTGGGGCGCTGTTGATAACAAACCCGTATTTCCAGTTAACAATATATAGAGAATCGTCGTGATTCCAAGTACAAAAGCAATCGGTACTTGTAAAAGGAGGAGAATAATAAAGATTAACAGTGCGATAGTCATATTACAATGCCTCCTTTTTGCCTTGGAAATTTTTTAAAATCAAATCGAGCGTATGAATGCTAATAAAGAAAAAACTAACAGGTACGCTCAAATATGGAATAATCATCGGCAATTGCATCGAATTGGAGCGTTGAATCATTATATTAGATGATGACAGCCACATGACAGATAAATAGAAAATATACAAGGCGAAAAGAAGGACGGAAAGCAAACTGATGCCAATCAAAACTTTTTTTGTTTTTCCATTCATTTTATCCATAAAAAGAGTAACGGCAGCAGAGTTCTGCCGTTTAATACTCATGCTTCCCCCAATAAAAGTTAACCATGCTAATGAAAAAATGGCGGTTTCGTCTGACCAGTTTAAAGGAGAGCTTAAGAAATAGCGATAGAAAACACCTAAAGATAATGAAATGAGCATAAAAATGCATAAAATGATCGCCAAAATTTTTTCAATACTGTGTAAGATTTCACTCAGGCTATGGATAAACTTCATAAAAACTCCCCCGTTATTGTTTCGCTTCCTCTAAGAACTTTTTAATAACCGGTGATTTTTCAGCATATTTGTCCTTCACTTCTTTTGCGATCGAATCAAAAGCAGAGGTATCGGTAAGTTCTTTTACTTTAACTCCATGCTTTTTTAATTCCTCCAAGTTCTTATTCTCTCGTTGAATTGCTTCTTGAACACCCCAATCTGCTGCTGCTTTTAATGCTTTTTTCACAATTTCTTGATCTTCAGTCGTTAGCTTGTCATATGTTTTTTGACTCATCACAATAACAGATGGGAACGTTATATGGTTTGTCAACGTTAAATTTTCAGCATTTTCATAATATTTTTCCGTTACTAACGCATCTAAATCAATGTCAATTCCATCGATGACACCAGTTTGCAAAGAAGTATATACTTCAGAAAGCGGCATTGCGGTTGGACCAGCGCCGACTTTTTCCCAAAATTCCTGAATAGCCGGGCTGCCAATAATGCGAATTTTTTTCCCTTTCAAGTCTTGCGGAGAAGAGACATGCCCGTTTTTCATCAAAATGTGGCGGTTTCCGGCAAAAATAAAATCAAGTCCGACAAGCCCTTGTGAATTCAGATCCTCCAACATCTGCTTTGCAGCTTCCGATTCTCTCATTTTCACCGCTTCTTCTAAATTTTTAAACGTGAATGGCATAAACCAAGCGTTTAATGAATCTTGGCGCGTACTCATATAAGCGTTTGTCAGAAAACCAAAATCTAATGAGCCAGTTTCAAGCTGCTGTGCCATATCTTTTTCCAGTCCGAGCTGAGAAGCAGGGTAAATTTCCAGTTTCATTCTTCCGTCTGAAAGCTTTTCCAGCTCTTCCCCGAATTTCAAAGCAGTTTGATGCCAGACGTGAGATTCTTGTGTCACATGGCTTACTTTAAAAGTGTATACGTCACCGCCTTTTTCAGAGCTTTTCTCATCCCCGTTTGCGTTATTGCCGCTGCATGCTGAAAGAATGATGACTAAAATGGACAGCATGACAAGCAACCTCATAATTCTCATTTTCTTCATGTAAAAATCCCCCTTTTTTAAATCAACTTTGTTAATAAAAGTTTGCAGGTACCAAAAAATGAAACGCTTTCAATAATAAACATTAAAAAACATTTATTATTGAAATAGTGAATTCGTTTCATTTATATTATAATTTATCTGCTCTCTATGTCAAACCATTTTTAATATTTATTATTTTCTAATAATTAAAAATAAAAAAGCAGCTTTCCAGCTAGAAAGCTACTTCCCGCTTTTAAATCCAAAGGATTCAGATAATTCGCGAGCGCATTTTATGACGTATTGGCTCACTTCATCCGTCGGCTTATGCGGGATCAGCTTCGTGAAGCCTACCAATGTTATGGAGGCTACAAGATCATGATTAAAATCTAAAATCGGCACACTAAATGACGAAACGTGCTCCACTAAAGGCTCTGCTGCGTAAGCAAAGTACGTTTTTTCAATTTCAACTTGCTCCTTTTCAAATTCCTTCCGTTGTTCTTCCGTCAATTTGCTTAACTCTTTTAACTTCCATTCCTTAATCTCAATTTCAGGCGTTTTGTTGAAAACAGCGAAAATTTTCCCTGTGGCAGACATTAAAGGCAGCCGTGTTCCAATTTGCGCTCCGATATTTAGACCGTAGTTGGCATTCCAAATATTTGCGATAACCGGCCCTTCATGCGTCCAAACTGTAAGCAGCGATGTTTGGGCTGTGTAGCGGCTGATATCTCTTAAGTACGGCGTCACCCTGCCGATCACATCTTTGCTGCCAATTGCAGCCGAACAGTATTGAATAAATTTTCCTCCCAATGAATATGTTCCATGTCTTTTATCCCGATACAACAATCCAAGCTGCGTCAATGTGTTCAAATATTTATAGAGGTTGCTTTTTGTAATGCCGGACAACTCCTGAATTTCCGTAAATTTTAACGGATGATCATTGTTTGCAATAATCTCTAAAATTTGCACGCCAGTTTGCAACGATTGAATGATTTGTACGTTTTTTTGCTGCTGCATTTCTCTTCCCCTTTTAATCCATTTTTTAACCCAATATCCAAATTCTTTTATAAACATGAATGTAACAAGGAACTTTGAAAAAATCAAACACAATAAAATAACTGAAAAATTTTTATTTTATTAAAGTTGACAATTTTAAAATATTTATTTATTTTTATTATTAAATAACAATGTTATCTAATAGTGGATTTTATGACCCGAAAGTGAAAGGCTAACACTACCATTTTTCAAAACATTGAATGCGCTTCCAATTTTTCATTAGTCACGTTTTCTAGTAACACAGGTCAAGAGTAGGCGCCGTTAAAAATTTAAGCAAAATGTATTGCCTAAGGAATGCTTTTAGGCCATACAATTTTCCCGACTATTGCTGCATGGATGCAAAAGCTTCCGAAAGGGTTCCATTCGAACGCCCATAGACATATGCACATATCGATTTATCATGCTCCGTTATACGATCATTGACGGCACTCGATTTAACTGGGAAAAAGGAGATTTTTCCGTTGTCCCGAACTGGTCGTGGCATGAACACGTTGCAGAAGAAGAAAGCTATTTTATTTTCAACAAATGATTTGCCAATACTTGAAAAAATTCGACGTTTGAGCAGTCAAAACGGTTATCAAGAAGTAAAAGATAGTTTACACCAGCCTTATAAATTGAATTTTGTAAAAAGTGAACTTGAAGCAATTGTCGATTCATTTCATTTTTCATTCTAATAAGGGGGATCAATATATGAAAAACAGTCAAACAGATTTAATCATTGTCGGCGGGGGGATAGGCGGTCTTTCGGCTGCTCTAGCGGCAGCGGAAGCCGGAAAAACTTCATTAGTTTTGGAAAGAGCTCCTCAGTTTGGTGAAGTCGGAGCAGGCATTCAATTGGGACCAAATGCAACCGCTGTGCTGAAACGATTTGGAGTCATGGAGGAAATCTCAAAAGTTGCTGTATTTCCAAAACGTCTTGTGCTAAAAGATGTTTATACGGCAAAAGAGTTGTCAGCAATGGACCTTGGCGAAGCATTCAAAGCCCGATACAAACATCCGTATCTCGTTTTGCACCGTTCGGATCTCCACCGAATTTTACTTGAAGCTTGCAAGAAAACAGGTATGGTCCGCTTCAAAAACAACCAAACAATTGAGACTGTCAAGCAAGAACATGACGTTGTTTCTGTTTACAGCCAAAGCGGAGAAATGTTCACGGCTGATGCCGTCATCGGAGCAGACGGACTTTGGTCAAAGCTTAGAAAATATTTCGTCGATGACGAACCCATTTGCTCTGAATATGTTGCTTACAGAGGAACCATACCGATTTCCGAAATTTCAAACGCAAACTTAGACGATGTCGTCATGTGGATCGGCCCTTATTTGCATTTAGTACAATATCCAGTAAGATGCGGAGAACTTTATAATCAAGTGGTCGTGTTTAAATCTTACAATTATAAGGCAAATTCCGATGATTGGGGCACACCTGAAGAAATGGACAGACGATTTAAAGGATGCCATCCGGATGTGAAAAATGCCTTAACATTTATACAACGGCAAATTCGCTGGCCGATGTATGACAGGCTGCCAATTAACAATTGGACAAAAGGGAAGGTTACATTGCTTGGCGATGCAGCTCATCCCATGCTGCAATATTTAGCTCAAGGAGGCTGCCAGGCGCTTGAAGATGCTTCTTATCTTGCAGATATGCTCAAAAAATATCCGGACAGCTATGAGCAAGCATTCGCCGATTTTCAGAAAGAGCGGCTGCCGCGTACAGCAAAAGTACAAACGAGCGCTCGGACATGGGGTGAAATTCTTCATACTGAAGATCCTGTTGCAACACTGCTCAGAAACACTATTTTTGAACAAAGAACTCCGCAAGACTATGAAGTGGCCGATTTCCTTTATAGCTATGACAAAACGACTAAACAAATCAATTAATATATGAATAGAGAAGCCTGACGTAAAAATTTGAACTTATAAAAAATATTTTAATAGAAAGCGGTGAAAAACAATGGATAGCCTTCGTTTCACCGCTTTCTTCATACCATTTGCACGATTCTTTTATTTTTTTAAAAAAAGGTGTACAATTAGTTTGTTGTTTAAAAAGTCTGAAAAAATGATTTTTTTTCAAAGAAGGGACAAATATGGAAGAAGCAAAATTATGGACGAAAAATTTTTTTAGTATTTCAATTTGTAATTTTTTTCTTTTTATAAACTATTATTATTTGCTGGTCACCTTGCCGATCTTTGTCATTCAAGATTTAAAAAGCAGCGAAGCTGAGGCTGGCTTAATAGCAATGGTTTATTTATTTGCTGCGATCGTGACTCGCCCGTTCGTCGACCAATTTATGGAGAAGCTTGGGAAACAAAAAATGTTGATTATTTCCTTGGTCATTTTCCTGATCGCCTCTATTTCTTATTTATTTGTCAGTTCAATTGTCTTATTATTGATCATTCGTTTTCTTCATGGAATCGGTTTCGGGATCGCGACAACCGCAACAGGGGCGATTGTGGCAGATATCGTGCCGGAATCGAAAAAAGGAGAAGGAATGGGATATTTTATTTTATCTTCCAATGTCGCCATGGTGATTGGACCATTTTTAGGGCTTACCTCGTTAGATCATTGGGGTTCTTTTGTCATGCTCGTCATTGCCCTTATTTGTTCCGTTGGGGCGCTTTTGACCGGGGGAATAGTTAACCTGCATGAAATGAAGCCAAAACTAAATAAAAGAGAACTTTTCAAAGTGAATTTCAGCTTTGAAAAACTTGTAGAGGTATCAGCATTCCGCATTGCGTTGATTGCTGCCTTTTTAGCTTTTGCTTATTCGACTGTATTATCGTTCGTCTCCGTTTTTGCGGAAAAAATGAATCTTGGCGCCGGTTCGAATTTATTCTTCGTCGTGTATGCAATCGTTTTGCTCATTTCCCGGCCGTTTACCGGAAGGTGGTTTGACCGATACGGCGCAAATGTCATTGTTATCCCATGTATCGTTTCATTTGCCTTCGGATTATTTATATTGAGCATGGCAAATACATCCTTCATCTATTTGTTAAGTGCAGTATTTATCGGTCTTGGATGGGGAACCTTGTTTCCAAGCTTCCAAACAATGGCTATACAAATTGTCCCTCCACAGAGAAGAGCGGCTTCTCTCAGCACCTTTTTATCGATCTTCGACATCGGCATCGGCCTCGGATCGTTTTTAACTGGGGCAGTTGTTGTCTTTACTGGATTTACATCTTTATATTTTTACACTTCGCTTTATGTGTTGGTAGGTTTAGTTTTATATTGCCTCTTTGTACAGCATCGTTTTGCCAGAAAGCCGAAAAGTTTGGAGCACGATCGAAAATCTTCTCTTCAACAATAGCCCCCTTTAAGCAATGGGGGCTTTATCATTGCTTTAATCCTATTTACTCTGAGGTTTTATCTAGTTGAATTAATCATCATCAGTGCTTTTTGGGGGTTATTGTTAGAAATATTGCAGCTAACCAGACTCACTATTTTGCAGCAAAATTTTCTGATGACGCCTCCTGTTCGATATATTGTTTAACTAATTTATAGCAATCATCAATATGTTTATTTCCTAAATATTTCATCGTTGCAAAGCTGATCCCGGCCGAAACCCCTATTCCAATGAGAGGAATAAGTTTGCTCGTCTGTTTTGCCGCCATCCGGGTTGCAGCTTTTTTCACCAAGCTCAGCACCAATTTTTTGCCAATTGTTCTTCCGATGAGTTCATTTCCTAATGAAGTTGCCAGTACGATAATGAGCTCTTTTGTTTTCGCATCCAATTGATCAACTTGCTCTTTTGATAAACCAAACTTTTGATTAATTTCATTTAGCAGATCTTTCACAAGTGCAGCATCCACGGTCACATCAATACCCGGAATTGGAACAGCTGCAGCAATAGCAGAAACAGATGAACGTCTATTCACTAATTTACGGCATTCTTCCCGAATTTGATCCAATTGTTCGATCGTTTTTGGCAGCATTAAAAAACCTCCGTTCCTAAATCATTTCTTCTGTCATCGCTTCAATGACTGCGTCGCTATGTAAAAAGAAGGCGACAAATTTAATCACCAGCCAATTCAAAGGGAAACGGCAATAAGAACGTTGCAGCCGCAAATATTTTTGAAATCTTTACTTTCTCCCTTTAAAGCTCCTGCTAAAGCTTGCGATTAGAAATAGTTTTTGCTTTTTCTCCATTAAATACCCCAATCGTGAAAAAAATCTTTTCTCCGCCTCCTTATAGGAAGAGTATACCATGTTTATAGGCGTTCAGAAATAAAGTCATCTACAAAAAAACCGGAGAAACGAATGAAAGGATGAAGTTAAAAAACTAATAAGCGCTCACAAAAAATTCTTTGTGAACTCAAGATCGTTGAAAATTCCGATTGATCAACACGCTGAACAATGGAAAAGCAGCAAGTATTGTTTATTCAATTTTACAATGGGAGCAAAAGGTGTGATTGCTTTATATTTTTTCATCGATTCATGCATTTCTATTAGAGGAAAAGCGTAAATTTAACTTTAGTTATTAGCAAATATGGATCTTAGTAGATTCTGTGATTAACCTTTTATAAATAACAAATAAACGGAAAGCTGACTTTATTAAAGATACAAGAAAATAAACTCTTTTTTGCAAAAAGAAAAAAGCAGGAGTTCATCCTGCTTTAGCTATTGAATCATCTTCAACATAGTAGGGAAAATTTCACAATCTTAACATTACAATTTTAGAGATATGTTAAAAATACTATGAAAATTGATGAAACGTAATTTCAGGGCGGCTGCCAATTCGGATGTTCACTCCTGTTTGTCCTAGGCCTTCGCTAATATAAAACGGCCGCTCGTTATGGTAATGGAGTCCTTTAATAATGTTCATTCTTGGAAGCTTGCCTTTGTAAAAAAGATGGTACGGCTTTGGCAAATTGATTTGTCCGCCGTGGAAATGACCGGACAGCAAGTAATCAAACGGAATGTTTTCCATTTCAAGAATAACGCTTGGATCATGGGTCAGCACTAATCGCATTCCTTCTTCTACTCCGTGAAAAGCTTTTTGAACATAACTGCGGTTTGTCGTGTAATCATCAATTCCAATAATATTCAAGCATTCTTCTTCAAGCTGAATGGTCACGTGCTCATTTTGTAATGTCTTTATCCCGTAATGCTGCAGCATTTTTTTCAAAGTTTCAAAGTCTTCTTCCTTTAAAACATAATCGTGATTGCCGAACACAGCATACGTGCCGTACGTTGGATTTGTTTTTCTCAATACTTCCAAGTATGCGGAAAGTTTTGGGATGCTTCTCTTCCGGTCGAGAAAATCACCTGTCAGTGCAATAAGATCAATTGGTTCTGCTGAAATCAGCTCATCTAATTCCTTTGGGCTGATCGATAAGTTTTCTAGGTGTAAATCAGATAGATGGAGTATTTTTATATTCTTTGCAGAAGCTTTCCTATCGGGGCAGCGAACTGTGATTTTCTTAACAGCTACATCCTTTGTATTTTTACTTCCTTTTATTAAAAAAAATATGAAAAGTCCAAGAAAAAATAATATAACAAAAAATAGCATAACCAAACTCCTCTCTCCCCCAAGTATAACGAACTTTCTCAAACGATCCTAGTGGGAGTTAAAGGAATTTGAAAAAAAACTCTTAGCTGCAAAAGAGCTCAAACTATTAACAAACCTGCCTTCCGCCTCTGCCGGAAAGACAGGTTTGCCTTTCTTAATTATTTTGCGCATGTCCATACGTTAAAAGCTAAAACAAGCATTCATTTTCATATCTGCGAAATTCATCCGCTGCTGCCTTGCTGCTCTTTTGCATCAGTCAATCGGTTCTCTGTGCTTCTTTATCTATAAATCGTGCACCTTTCAGCCAGCTAAGTTTTTCCGGTTGTGGCGCTGAACTCTGCAAATTGTTCAAGCTTTGACAAATCGCTAGATGTGCCCTGGATTTTTAAGAAACCATAATTTTACAAATGTCATTTGTAAACTCAACAGGATCTTGGACTGGCAGGCCTTCAATTAGCAAAGCCTGATTATATAAAATGTTTGTGAACAGCTTCAGCTTCTCTTGATCGTTTTCATACGCTGCTTTTAGCGTTTGAAAGACTTCGTGATCTGTATTAATTTCAAGCACTTTCTCCGCTTTAATGTTTTGGCTGTTCGGCATAGCATTTAACACTTTTTCCATTTCAATAGTGATTTCGCCGTCTGTTGATAAACAAACAGGATGTGTTTTTAACCGTTTTGATGCTCGCACATCCTTTACTTTATCACCCAAAATGCTTTTCATTTGTTCGAACAGCTCTTTATGTTCTTTTTCAGTTTCTTTTTTGTTTTCTTCTTCGCTAATTCCTAAGTCGCCGCTGGAGACTGATTTAAATTCTTTCTCTTTATATGTCATTAACATTTTGATCGCAAATTCATCGATATCCTCTGTCAAATACAAAATTTCATAGCCTTTATCTGCAACCAGCTCGGTTTGCGGCAGCTTTTCAATTCGTTCATACGAATCGCCCGTTGCATAATAAATATATTTTTGCTCCTCAGGCATTCTTGATACATATTCTTGTAAGGTGACAAGTTTTTTCTCCTTTGAAGAGTAGAACATAAGCAAGTCTTGCAATGTTTCTTTATTTGCGCCGAAATCGCTGTAAACGCCATACTTTAATTGTCTGCCAAATGCTTCATAAAACTTTTCATATTTTTCTCTTTCATTTTTTAATAGGTTTTCTAGTTCGCGTTTAATTTTGTTTTGAATGTTTTTCGCAATGATTTTCAATTGCTTGTCATGCTGGAGCATCTCTCTTGAAATATTTAACGATAGGTCCTCAGAATCAACCATTCCTTTAACGAAGCTGAAGTAGTCAGGCAGTAAATCCGGGCACTTGTTCATAATTAACACGCCGTTGGAATACAGTTCAAGCCCTTTTTCATATTCTGCTGTATAGTAATTAAATGGCGTTTTTTCCGGAATATATAAAATCGCCTGATAGCGAACCGTCCCATCTACGCTAATATGAATATGTTTTAACGGTTTATCAAAGCCATAATGCTTTTCGGCATAAAAGTTTTCATAATCTTCATCTGTCAGTTCACTTTTATTTTTCCGCCAAATCGGAACCATGCTGTTGATTGTTTGTTCTTCAACAACCTCTTCAAATTCGTTCTCGTTCTCATTTTTCGGTTTTTGTACTTTGACATCCATTTTGATCGGATAGCGGATGAAGTCGGAATATTTTTTAATGATTTGTTTTAACCGATATTCGTCAAGAAATTCGTCATAGTTGTCATCTTCAGTATTCTCTTTGATTTTTAGTATGATCTCCGTTCCGACCTCTTCCTTCTCATATGGTTCGATTGTAAAACCATCAGCGCCTTTTGATTCCCATTTATATGCTTGATCGCTGCCTAGCGCTTTACTGATGACAGTGACAACATCCGCTACCATAAAGGCGGCATAAAAGCCAACGCCGAACTGTCCAATAATGTCATAGCCGTCTTTTAATTCGTTTTCTTTTTTAAAGGCGAGCGACCCGCTCTTAGCAATCGTACCAAGATTTTCCTCCAATTCCTCTTTTGTCATGCCTATGCCTGTATCAACGATTGTGAGCGTCCGCTTTTCTTTATTTGGAATAACTTTTATGTAGTATTGATCCTTTTGAAAGGTTAACGAATCATCAGTCAGTGCTTTGTAATAAATTTTATCGATCGCATCGCTTGCATTTGAAATTAACTCCCTCAAAAAAACTTCCTTTTTTGTATAAATGGAGTTGATCATCATTTCTAATAACCTTTTCGACTCGGCTTGAAACTCTTTTTTTTCCATGACCGCCTCTCCTTTCTAAAAAGCGTATGTGCAAAATTAAGATAAAAATTAGCACTCTAATCAATCGAGTGCTAATCATCATTTTTTTAATAACAAATATTTAATTTTATGTCAACTCCGAATGATTGACCGCTTTGACTTTTCTTGAGTTTTTCTTTACGAACGATAGGCAATAGTCGTTTTCGGATGAGAAGGGCCTAGCCTTTCCACATAATGGTTGCAAATTTCTTTACTCATTAGGATGTTTTTCGGCACAAAAGCATCCCTCGCAATTTTCAAGCTTCACTTTTATTGCCAATCCTTTAAGATTTCCCCATTCCTCTTAAAAAATGAAGAAGCATAGTAATCGATCGGTTGATGTCAGGATCTTTTAAAGCCGATAGCAATTGGAAAAAAGAAGTTGTTTCTTCTTTATTGACGCTTGCCGCAGCTTCTTGTATTCCAGCATTCATTCTTGTCGTCATTACCTGCAGCTTTTCGAGATCGATTGTTCCCAGCAGCATCAACAGATTGACGATATTTTTTAAAACATCAATGTTCGGTTTTCTGCTGACTTCCTTAACCACGTTTTCTAGTACTTGATCTTTCCGCGCTAAAAGGGCATTGGCGATTTCCAGAACACCTGCATCGTGAAGCTTCCGTAAACATGCTATGCCTTCTAAAACTGCCTCTTTATTGTCTGCTAACGCTTGCTCGATTTCTAATAAATTTTGCTTTCTTTTTTCTTCTTGTGACACTTCGATTTTTTTGATGGTTGTAATTGGTTTAGCCATGTATTTTCACCTTGCTTCCGGGAAACGTGTAATCGCTGCGCTCCCATTTCTTCTCTACTTTGACCCCAATTTGCGGATTTCTTTTTCCGTTTCGATGGTTGTTTGGACGAATTGGGGAGTCTCCTTTTTCCTTCAATACGACCATTTTTACGGCAATTTCTTTATATGCCGGTGTGTTCGTATCGCGGTCAGCATGATTGCCTGTTAAACGATTAATAGCCAATTCGCCCGTATCATTCAATGGGATAAAGATTTCATGCTTTTGCACGCGATCCGTTATGTGAACAGGGCCTTTTACAGAGCCGTATTTGGAAATAAGCTTGACAATGGCTCCTTCTTGAATACGGCGTTCTTCAGCCAATTCTTTCGAAATTTCTATAAAAGCGTTCGGGGTTTTCCGGCTGATTCCTTGTGATTTATACGTCATGTTCCCTTCATGGAAATGTTCTAGCAAGCGCCCGTTGTTCACGTGAAGATCATACTCTTCATCTACATCATATAAATAATCGACTTGAAGCGGATAAAGCTGTGCCTTTCCATCGGCAAACGGGAATCGATCTTCATAAAGAAGCGGCGAGTCGGTTCCATCTTTCTCAACAGGCCATTGCAAGCTTGAAAATCCTTCTAAACGGTCATAGGAAACACCGGCAAAAAGCGGTGCGAGCGACGCCGCTTCTTCCATAATTTCTCCAGGGTGCTGATAATCCCAATTGAAGCCCAGCGCTTTCGCCAGCATACAATAAATTTGCCAATCAGGCTTCGAATCTCCAAGAGGCGGCAATGCTTCATACAATCGCTGAATCCGGCGTTCTGTATTGGTAAAAGTTCCTTCTTTTTCTAAGCTTGGGCTGGCCGGCAGCACAACATCTGCATATTGGGCCGTTTTTGTTAAAAATAAGTCCTGCACAACGAAAAATTCCAGCTTTTCAAAAGCGGCGCCGACTTGATTGATATTGGCATCGACAATCCCCATATCTTCGCCAGTCACATATAATGCCTTCAGAGCGCCTTCATGAATCGCTTTAACCATTTGATGATTGTCTTTTCCCGGATTTTTAGGCAATGTCACGCCCCAAGCTTTTTCATAACGGCTGCGGACTTTTTCATCGGCTACCTTTTCATATCCCGGGAAAAAGTTCGGCATGCTTCCAAAGTCGCTGCACCCTTGAACATTGTTATGGCCGCGCAGCGGATAGGCTCCAGTGCCCGGTTTGCCGTAATTGCCTGTCACTAATAACAAATTGGAAATGGCAGTACTCGTATCACTTCCGCGCTGCTGTTGAGTGACTCCCATCGCCCAGCAAATGACCATTGTTTTAGATTGATGAATCGTTTCAGCAACCTTGATCAGCGTGTCCTTGGAAATTCCCGTCACTTCTTCCGCATATTCTAACGTAAACGGCTCTAAGCTACTTTTATATTGTTCAAAGCCGTTCACTCGTTCTTTGATAAACTCTTCATCATGCCAATTTTGGTCAATGATGTATTTCGTTACAGCTGACAGCCAAACAAGATCCGTTCCTGGCTTTGGCCTGATAAACATATCGGCCCGCTCCGCCATTTCATGCTTTCTTAAGTCAAACACGAGCAGCTTTTGTCCATAAAGTTTTTGCGCTCGTTTGATTTTTGATGCCAAAACCGGATGCGATTCCCCTGTATTGGCGCCAATAATGATGACAAGATCAGAGGAAGCTATGTCAGAAAAAGATCCTGAATCACCGCCATAGCCGACAGTGCGAAATAGTCCGACCGTTGCTGGAGATTGACAATATCTTGAGCAATTATCAACATTATTCGTTCCTATCACTTGACGGGCAAATTTTTGCAGCAAATACGATTCTTCATTCGTTGCTTTGGAAGAAGCTATAAATCCTAAAGCATCAGGGCCATGTGCATCTTTTATTTCTTTAAACCGTTTTGCAACATATCGAATCGCCTCATCCCATTCAACTTCTTTAAAATGGTCGCCTTCCCGGATCAGCGGTTTTGTCAGCCGTTCTTCACTATTGACATAATCCCAGCCGAACTTCCCTTTTACACAAGTGGAAATTCCGTTTGCCGGCGATTCCGGTGTTGGTTCAACTTTTAAAACTTTTCTGTCTTTTGTCCATATATAAAATGAACAGCCAACTCCGCAGTATGTGCAAACTGTTTTCGTTTTCTTGATCCTTTCCTTGCGCAGCTCAGCTTCTGTATCTGAGATGGCCATTAGCGAACCGTATCCTGTTTCCACTTCCTTCGTCAAATTAATCATCGATCGTAATGTACCAGGTTCTACATTTGTTAAAAAGCCGGCTTCCCCTAACATTGATTTTTCCATTAAGGCATTGCACGGACATACAGTTACACATTGGCCGCAATTTACGCAGCTGGACTGATCAATCGGCACATCGTTGTCCCAGATCACACGAGGCTGCTCTCTGCTCCAATCAATCGTCAATGTTTCATTTACTTGAACATCTTGGCACACCTCTACACAGCGTCCGCATAATATGCATTGATTTGGGTCATATCGATAAAATGATCCTGAATAATCCACTTCATACGGTTTTGGTTGGAACGGAATGCTTTGATGTTCAATGCCTAAAGCTTTAACCGTATTATGAATTGTACAATCTCCATTGTTTTTATCGCAAACTGTGCAATATAATTCATGATTTTTTAAAATTTGATCCATCGCTAATTTTTGAGATTCTTTTACTTTAGAAGTCTCTGTTTCAACAACGAGTCCTTCTTGGACTTTGTAGCTGCAGGCTCGTACAAGCTCCCCGTTCACTTCCACCATACAAGTATCACATGTTTGAATTGCGCCCAAGCTTTCATGATAACAAACGTGCGGTACATCCATTTCATGTTCGAGCAAAGCCTGCAGAAGATATTGATTTTCCCTTGCGGTTATTTCTCCCCCGTTGACCGTAATCGTTACATTTCCCACGATACGTTCCCCCTGTTATTTTGTTATTCTGTTGCTATGTGTATAAATGTTCATTTTATTTTCCCGTATAAACCCAACAGTTGTAATGTTTAAATCTTCTGCCAATTGAAGTGCCAAATTTGTTGGAGCCGATTTTGATAGAAGTATACCGCATCCAATTTTCGAAACCTTCAGCACTACCTCTGAGGAAATCCGCCCGCTGAAAGCGATTATTTTATCATTTAAAGAAATGCTTTCGTTTAGACAGAAGCCATATAATTTATCTAAAGCATTATGTCGTCCAATGTCAGAAAATGTCTTAATCAATCCCTCTTTTGAACATAATGCCGCATGATGAATGCCTCCAGTACGCTTAAAAGCCGATGAAGCTTCATTTAACATTTCCATTAACTGAAAGCATTGTGCGGCAGAAATCGTCATGCTGCTCAAAATTGTTTTCGCTGTTTTCACATCATTATAAAAATAAAACTGTCGGCTTTTTCCGCAGCAGGAGCCGATAAAGCGTTTGGAAACAAACTCTTTCTTATCCCCTATCGGCTGATGCAAATGAACATAGGCAAACCCCTTATCCTCATCAATTTGAAGCGCTTTCACATCTGCTTTTATGCGGATTATCCCTTCTGAAGCTAAAAAGCCCAATACAAGCTCCTCTACATGGGACGGCGAGCATACTAATGTGGCGAATTCCTCATTGTCCACAAAAATTGTTAACGGATACTCTATCGCAATTTCATCTATCACCACTTTCTTGTTTTGATGATCAATTTTGATTATTTCTCTTTTACAAATAATTTCTTTTTCCATAATGGGAACCTTCCTTTTTAATCACACCTCTAAAATAAAATATTCGACAGAAGCAGAAAAAATCCTTTTCTTCTTTTTTTCTCTATTTGTCCATACAAGGAAACTGTTTCACTGGAAAACCTAAGCGAGGTCAGGCTGGGAAAAATGAGGGGAGAAATATATATCTTTCAAGCGACATCGACTGATTTTGGCGGACTGCTTGTTCGAAAAAATCATCCAGTGATCATTGTCTTTTATCGTGACAAACAGCTTGGGAAGAACAACTGAAAAACTGTAACCCCTCTGCTTTTTCATCTATCCATCTAATAAGCTATTCGGTCATTCCTTAACCAAAATCTACCATTTGAAATTATTAGCAAATTTTCACATTCTCTGCTGCCATTTTTCAATGCACGGAATATTTAACTGCTTGCACTTGTGTACGATCGGAGCGCATACCGCCAGAACCGGCGCGATATCCATAAGAACAGCCCGGCAAGTACAACGGATAGGATTGTTGTCATCCCGTTCCATTTTCCAAGCAAAGACAACGCCGGCGTGCTTGTAATAAAGGCAGCTGGCAAAATGTATGTGAGCACGATGCGAAGCCAGCCTCTATACATTCCGATTGGAAACCGTGTTGTTTCAAAAAATGAATTAAAAACAAACGATAGATCATCGATACGAATAACCCAAAAGGAGGTGGTCATCAGCATCATCCACAGCGCGTAAATCAGGACAAGCGAAGATCCGATACTAATAAAAAACATCACTGCATCCATTATTGTCGGCATATAATGTTTTTGTATTAACGCATAGATTATCAAGCCGATGCCAAGAAGCACATCAATTAAGCGCCAAAACACTAAATGGCGAAAGCTGACATAAAACATGCTGTCGACCGGCTTTGTCAATACATAATCAAACGTCCCCATGCGAATATGCTGCAGCAGACGGGACATGTTGGGCCGCAGGGCAAAATCAATCAATCCTTGCAGCGTATTGAATATACCAAGAAGCAGCAGAACATCCGCATATTTCCAACCGCCGAGGTTATCTGTTTGATAAAAAAATACTTGAATTGTCAAAATAGCCATCCCAATGCCAAACAAACTCGACAGGAAATTCCCTAAAAATTCGCTGCGATATTCGAGCTCCTCTACTAAACAAGTCCGAAAAAATTCACAAAAAATGCGCCAATGTCTTTTCACATTATCCCCCCACAGCTTGGTTTTTCCTTAGACCAGCCTTCCAAAGCAACAATACTGCAAGCATAAAAAACATGCACCAAACTGCAGCCCATCCAAATCCGTACACAATATCCATCCCTTGGACGCTTCCGGTCAAAATTTCGATTGGAAACCCGACCATATATCGAAAAGGCAAATAAAAGCTGATCGTTTTCAAAAACGGCGGCAGGAGCGACATCGGGGCAATGCGGCCCGACAAAAAGAGAGACACCGCTTCAAACATGCCGTACAAAGCCGTCACTTTTGTCACCCAAAAACCTAACAGACCAAATGTGTAGCTGAATAAAAAACGAATGACCGCTGCCAATAAAAGCGCACAAAAGAATAACAGCCACTGCGCCGCACTTATTTGATCCAGCCGCAGCGCCGGAATAAAGACCGCCAATAGGCCCCATGCCGGAATTAAAATGACTAAAAATAACGCTTTATACACGATATTTTCAGCAATGGCCCAATGTATCGGGTGAAACGGACGGACAATTTGATAAGAAAAGGTTCCCTCCCTTATTTCCCGCTCCAATTCCCAAACGTCCCAAGCGCTTGTCATGCGTTCAACAAAAATCAATGCCGCAAAGTAAAAAATAAACGCATTCTCCTGATCAGGATCAATATTCATCCAGACCATCATCGTGATCAGCGGCTGAACCATGGCTCCTGTCATCCACACGATCGTCGCCAGCCGGTAGGCAAACATCTCCACATATTTCATGCGAAGAAGAACAGAGTATTTACGAAACATGTGCATCCTCCTGAAACGCGAGCGTTATCACTTCTTCCATCGGCGGATCTTCTATATTTAAATCGCGAACATCAAACTGCTGCAAAAATCGGGAGGATACCTCGTGAATGCGTTCCCTTGGCACACGAAGCGTTACTTTACCCTCTTTTGCATCGACTAATTCGCCGTATGCATCCCATGAAATATCGGGAATGGACGAAAGCTGAACCTCTAGCAATTTATACGGCGTCAATTTTTCCGTCAACATGTCCAATTCACCATCATACAACAGCTTCCCATGATTAATAATGAGCACCCGATCGCACAGCGCTGTCACATCGCCCATGTAATGCGATGTCAACAATACTGTCGTTCGGTGCTCGCGGTTATATTGTCCTATAAAGCGGCGGACTTTTTCCTGCGTATGGACATCCAAGCCGATCGTCGGTTCATCCAAAAATAAAACCTTCGGCCGATGCAAAAGCGCGGCTGCTAATTCGCATTTCATCCGCTGTCCGAGAGACAAACTCCGCGTTGGTTTCGTCAAGAGCTCTTCTAACTCCAGCAGCTCGACAAGCTCATCCAACGTTTGCCGAAACGCACGGTCTTCTATTTCGTATATCGCTTTATTGACGAGAAACGTTTCCATCGGCGGAATATCCCATATGAGCTGGCTTTTCTGTCCCATGACTAAACTCATGATCTTCTTAAATTCCGCTTTTTGTTCAAACGGTACATATCCGGCAACTTGAATGCTCCCGGAGCTTGGATAAAGCAAACCGGCCAGCATTTTAATTGTCGTTGTTTTCCCCGCTCCGTTCGGCCCTAAAAATGCGACAATTTCTCCCGAAGGAATGGTAAATGAAATGTCTCGCACCGCTTCCACAGTACGAATTTCCCTCTTAAACAAACTGCGTACAGCCCCCGTCCACCCTGCTTGCCGAACGTGAACTCGAAATTGCTTGTACAAATGCTCTACTTGAATTGACATAGTGCCTCCCTCTGTTTCTTCGAACACCATGGGATTACGCCATTGAAACAATCATTGTTAAATCGTCTCAATTAATTCTAATCGAAAATCACCAACCTGATTTTTTTTGTACAAATTCGTCACAGAAGTGGAATAATTTTGTATCGTCCCCCTAAAGTTCAGGTCTCTTTCAGGAACTGACACATCAAACGTTTGCTGATACAGCAGCGTCGTAATATCATGATATTCATCGCTTCTCACCTTAAAAGCAAAACGAATTTTATGTAATGGCTCACCGTTTGGTTGATGAACCACTTCCTCTTCATACTCCTCAACTTGTATCTCTACACCATTCAATATTACTTTCTTCACCATACGATCCATCCCTCCTTGGCAGCTGTTTACAAAAAATCATAGCACGAATGCTTCCTGCCCACAAACTAGCATGCTTATGAATATACAACAAAAAATTCGAAGCTGTCATTTTTTTGACTCTATTTAGCCTGGATGAACTGGAGCTAAAAAACCGTGCGATTTAGAACGGACTATGTAACATTTTTGAATTTATATAGTCAAGATGAACTGCAGCCGTATTTTTGTTTGCCAAAAAAATATACATTTAGAGGCGGCAGCAACAATCCGTTCGATTACGGATTCAAACGTTCTGCCAATTTCGCAGCCAAACATAAACAGAATCTTATTGGCTGCTTTCAGGCTTTTTAAGCTAGGGAAAACATGGATTTTTTTTTCACAGGACTTAACCCTATATTTTCTTAACCCGGCAGATAATCCGATATGATTTGAAAATCATGTATATTCTTTAAATATTTGTACAAACATATGTTGAGCAATGCTGATTTTTTCAGATTTTCCAGATGGTACAGGCTGCTTAAAATGCTATAATATGGCATAAACTAAGCGAAAAGAGCCAATGTTCACATATTTTTCATTCTCTATATATACATTTGTCAAAGAGAATTGACAAAGAGCACATTTTTATAAAGTAAAATGAAATTCAAATTGTATTGGATCATCCTGATCATATACTCATGACCGGTTTCAAAGATTTATCCCGTTCAAAAGGAGGAAATAAAATTGTTATTTGAAGACCCCGTATTCAGCAGTCGAATGCTGACTATCCTTACACTTTCTTTTCACGCTATTTACGCAACCATTGGGGTAGGCGTTCCGTTGATGATCATGATTGCCCAGTGGGTTGGGATCAAAAAAAATGACGAACATTATCTTTTAATGGCTAGACGTTGGGCGCGGGGGTATGTCATCACCGTAGCTGTCGGCGTTGTAACAGGAACTGCGATTGGACTCCAGCTGTCATTGCTCTGGCCGAATTTTATGGAACTTGCCGGAAATGTGATCGCATTGCCGCTTTTTATGGAAGTATTTGCTTTTTTCTTTGAAGCAATCTTTCTCGGAATTTATATGTACACTTGGGAACGATTTAAAAATCAGCGGAAGCACCTGCTCTTTCTGATTCCTGTCTCCCTTGGCGCCGCCTTTTCTGCCTTTTTTATTACCATCGTCAACTCTTTTATGAATGCACCGCAAGGGTTTGACATTGTAAATGGTGAACTCATCAATGTCAATCCGCTGGGTGCGATTTTTAACCCGGCCATGCCGACAAAAGTCGCACACGTAGTCGCAACCGCCTTTATGACAGCCGCCTTTACGCTGGCATCTATTGCAGCATTCCAATTATTAAAAGGCTCCAACCATGTTTATCATAAAAAAGCCTTGTTTTTAACTATGAAAATAGGACTGATTTTCTCCATTGCAACAGCTGTTATCGGAGATTTTTCCGGCAAATATTTAGCTGAGTACCAGCCAGAGAAATTGGCGGCAGCGGAATGGCATTTTGAAACAGAAGGAAATGCTCCTCTAGTCATGTTTGGTATTTTAGATGACGAACAAAACATTAAATATGCACTTAAATTCCCATATTTGCTCAGTATTTTGGCGCATGGAGATCCAAATGCAGAAGTTATCGGACTAGACCAATTTTCAAATTTTGAATCTCCTCCGCTTTATATTCATTATTTTTTTGATATTATGGTAGCCATTGGCGTTTTCATGATTTTATTAGCACTTATCTACTGGATTGGGGTGAAGCGCGGATGGGCTTTCATCAACCAAAAATGGTTCCGCATGCTCATTGTGCTCGGAGGGCCTCTATCTTTTATCGCGATTGAGGCTGGCTGGTGGCTGACTGAATTTGGCCGTCAGCCTTGGATCCTTCGCGGAATTATGACAACGGGTGAAGCAGCAACTTCGAGCGGCCATGTAGGTCTTATGCTCATTCTTTTTGCCATTTTGTATTTGATTTTAGGAATCGGCACGATTGTGATTCTTCGCCGGTTGTTTAAAAATAATCCGGTGGAAAGAGAGCTTGAAAATCGATTAGGCGGTGAGCAGTCATGAGCTTGGAGATTATTGGGATATCCGTCCTTTGGATCTTTTTGTTCGGCTATGTGATCGTTGGATCCATTGATTACGGCGCTGGATTCTTTAATGCTTACAGCATTTTGAGCGGCAAGCAGCATATATTGTCCAAAATTATTCAACGCTACCTGTCTCCCGTTTGGGAGGTAACCAATGTATTTTTCGTTTTCTTCTTTGTTGGGATTGTCGGTTTTTTCCCAAAAACCGCATTTTATTATGGGACAACTCTCCTTGTTCCGGGAAGCATTGCGATTATTTTGCTTGCCATTCGCGGGTCTTATTACGCATTTGAAACGTATTCATCAAAAGGGCATAAAGGGTATGCCTTTATGTATGGATTGTCTGGATTATTGATCCCTGCATCATTATCTGTCGTCTTAGCCATTTCTGAAGGCGGATTTGTCTCGATGGTGGATGAGCATCCAGTTTTAAACTACGTAGCATTGTTTAAAAGCCCATTATCTTGGAGCATCGTCGTTTTAAGTATTACGGCCGTCCTTTATATTTCAGCTGTTTTTCTTACATGGTACGCGAATCAAACTGGTGATACAGACGCAACGAATTTAATGAGAAAATATGCTCTTTTCTGGGCATTTCCTTTAATCATAACAGCTTGCGGCATCATTTATGAACTGAGCTATCACAACCAAGAGCATTTTGAACACATCCTTAATTTATGGTGGATGTTCGCTTTATCGTTTCTTTTATATGTCGGGACTGTCTGGCTCATTTGGAAAAGAAAAAATTATGGATTGGCATTCGGATTGTTAGTAGGTCAATTTCTGTTAGCTTTCTTTGGATATGGAATCTCCCATTATCCGTACTTGCTTTATCCATATTTGTCCATTTACGACAGTTTTACAAACGAAGCTATGGCCATTTCCCTGATCATCGTTTTTATTTTAGGATTAGCCCTTTTGCTCCCTTCCCTTTATTTACTAATAAAACTGTTTCTGTTCGATAAAGATTATGTGAAAGGGCAAAACGCAAAATAAGGAGTGTGGAACGATGAAGACTTTTTTAATTACGTTTGCCCCCTTTCTCGTGCTATTCGCTGCTGCAGCTTTATCATTTTGGACAGCAGTGAAAGATGAGCCCGTATCCAAAAGAGGATAAAAATTGAAGCAAGCTTAGAAATCAATCGAAAAAAAGCCGACAGTTTGCTCCATGTCGGCTTTCTTTAATTTGCTGTAAAGACACTTTGTTCAATTTGCTTCATTTGATAAAAGTATCCTTTTTTGTTCATCAATTCTTTGTAGGTTCCCGCTTCTACAACAGCTCCTTCGTCCATAACGATAATTTGATCCATGTTTTCCAGTCCGGCCAGACGATGACTGACAAGGATGACGGTATCATTTTTAGCAGCTTCAAACAGATGATGATAAATAGACTGTTCCGTTAAAGCATCCAAAAATGATGTCGGTTCATCAAGTATCCATAGCGGAGCTTTTTTCAACAATACCCTGGCGATCGCCAGTCTTTGCTTTTCCCCGCCCGATAAATTTCCTCCTCTTTCTAACAACGGATCGGCCAAAGAAAGATAGTCAAGCTTCACCTTTTTCAGCACATCTTCCAAGTCTTCGTCAAGTACTGTATCTCTAGCAATCATTAGGTTATCGCGAACGGTACCGTAGAAAAAGTGGTTGTCCTGCAAAATAACGTTCGCATTTTTCCAAAGGCTTTCTTCATCTAATTGATCGATCGGGATGCCGTTGATCCGAATCACTCCTTGATGGTTCTGATAAATTTTTAATAACAGAGCCAGCAAGGTCGATTTGCCCGAACCACTAGGTCCGACAATGGCTGTTTTCGATCCTGCCGGAAATGTAATTGAAACATTTTTTAAAATTTCACTAAATAATTGAAAGGTGACATTCTCCATGACAATTGATGGAGCTTGTTGACCGGGAAGCTCCTTCATTTCTTTCTCATCAGACGTTTTTACAGAAGGGTCTTGCCGTGTTGCGTCTGATAGTCTTGCAGCAGCTTGGCGGCTGTCCTCTAAATAACTTGGAAAAGCAGCCATCGGTGCCGCATGTTCAAAAACAGTTAATGAAATCATTACAAGCATGGCAAGAAAAATACCATCTAATTGACCGCCTGCAACGAAATAGACACCAAGCAAAAGAATAACCCAAGAGATAATTAAAGATACAAACGTATTGACAGATTGACTGAAGAGGTTATGGATTGCTTCACGTTCCTGTTCTTTCAAATAAGCATCGGAGCGTTGGATAAGCTTCTCTTGTTTATGCTCAAGCTGTTGATAAATTTTTAAATCTCGAAACCCATAAAAAAACTCCGTCACTTCTGTCGATAAATTCCCGCGGCTTTGCCGAACATGACGCTCTACTTTTTTTAGTCTGAAAGCAAAGTAAGCCGGAATTAGGACAGTGGTGAAAATCAAACCGATACATAACACCAAGGCAATATAAAAGGAAAAGAACGAAGTGAAAAAAATGGTCCATAAAAATATGAGAGTGGATACGATCGGCGGATAAAAAACACGCAAAAAGAAGTTTTGCAGCGTTTCCACATCGCCGACAATTCTGGAGAGGAGATCTCCGCTCCGATATTTAAGAAAAATCGCGGGCACCAATGGCTCTAGCTTTTCAAAAAAAGAAACTCGCAACCGGCTTAATATATTGAATGTGGCGCGATGAGAAAAATAACGCTCCCCGTAACGGCTGCCTGCACTGATAAACCCTAGCAGTTTTATACAAGCTATGAAAACAGTCAGCGTGTAAATTGGCGGTGTAAGAGCTGCTTTAGAAATCAAATAGCCGCTTGAAGCAAACAAACTCACTGTCGCGATTCCTGTTATAAATCCGAAGAGAATGGACAAAAAAAGATCTTTCTTTTCTGTTAATGTCAGCTTTGTAATAAAAAGCAAATCTTTCATTTTGCCATGCCTCCCTGTTGGAGCGTTGTCATTTTCCTGTACGCTTCAACTGATTCCAGCAATTCTTTATGTGTTCCGGATGCGATGAGTTCTCCATTTTCCAAAAAAAGAATTTTATCCGCATTTATAATAGTATGAAGCCGATGAGCGACGGTAATGACGGTGGAAGATTGAGCTAATTCCTTTATGGAATCCTGCAAAATTTGTTCTGTTTGAAGATCCAGTCCAGTCGTCGGCTCATCAAACAATATAATGGATGTTTTTTTCAAAAACGCTCGTGCCAGTGCAATTCGTTGTTTTTCTCCTCCGGAAATTCCCCTTCCTCCTTCTCCAATAGGTGTATCAAAACCATTTTCAAGCGATTGGACAAGCTTTAAAATTCCTGCCTTTTCGGCTGCTTGTTCGATTTCCTCTTTCGTTGCATCGAGTTTTCCTCCCAAAGCGATATTTTCCGCAATCGTTCCAGAAAAAAGATACGGATTTTGCGAAATATAGCTGATTTCATTGAACCAGCTCTTTTCGTTCAAATCAGACCGCCGAATTCCGTTCACATAAATTTCCCCTTCAGTAAGCGGAACAAGACCTGCAATCACATGTAATAAAGTCGATTTCCCAGCGCCGCTCTTTCCGACAATTGCCACTTGCTCAAACGGGCGGATTTCAGCATTTATATTTTTTAAGGCAAACCTATCTCCCTCGTAACGAAATCCCGCTTCTTCTATACGAATGGTCGGCGGTCCTTCACCTTTTGGCAAAACTGCCTTCCCCCATTTTACTGGCTTTCCGATTGCGTTTAGCTCTTCTTCAATCTTTCTTGCCGCCCCCATACTTCCCCTGCCTGCATGAAAGGCGCTTCCTAAATCTTTCAGTGCATTATAAAACTCAGGAGCTAGAATCAGCATAAAAAACGCGGTAAAAAAAGAAATGTTTTGAAAAATAATTAAGCGAATCGCCACATCAAGGGCAATCAATCCCATACTAAGCATGGAAATGAACTCCAGCATAAAAGAAGAGGTAAAAGCAATTTTCAATACTTCCATCGTCGCATCACGAAAGCCATGGCTGCTTTTTCTGATCGCTTCTTTCTGCTGTTTCGCACGGTTGAACAGCTTAAGGGTTGTCAGCCCTTGCAAAGTGTCAAGAAAATGTCCCGATAAAGCGGTCATTTTCTCCATTTGCTCCTCCGATTTCTTTTTCGTTTTGTAGCCAATGATGATCATGAATATCGGTATAAATGGCGCTGTGATCACCATGATTAATCCAGTAAATGGATGGCTAGCAAACACAACGAAAAGAATGAGAAGAGGTATGATCGACGTTTGAACTGCCTTTGGAATATAAATGCTAAAGTAGCTGTCGATTTCATCTACCGCATCCAGCAATACACTTGCTTTTTGTCCTGTTTTCCCTTGCAGCGATACTTGCAGCGGGTTGCTTGAAAATTTATTTAATAAAGATTGGCGAAGATCTTTTTTCACTTTGGACGCTATTTTAATTCCTGTTAAACCGCTGAAATAATGGGATGCAGTTTTGGCCAACAGAACAATGAACAAACCTAAAAGCAACTGGAAAATATCAGCAAAAGACTGTTTCTGTAAAAAAATGCGATCGACAATCGCCGCAAAAAAATAAGCTTGTCCAATAATGGCAGCACCAGAGATTAAAGCAAGCACGATTAGCAACATCAATTTTGTTTTCTGCTTAAAAGCCAATTTTTTTAGCTGAACCATCCTTTCATGCCTCCAAAAAAACACGTCCATAGATACGTTTGATGAAACTTGAAGAAACTCTTTTAACATGGCAGTCCAAACGTTTTACAGTTCGCAAATACTTTCAAACAAGTATACATGATAAAATATATTCAAGTAAAACAACGGCCTCACCATTTTTTTAAAGTCTTCTATTCCTAGTTCACAGCATTGTAATAGTTGAATAACATGCTTAGATGAAAGAAAAATTTTCATTCGTTTATATAGAAAGATATCAAATCGTGAAACTAATTTGATTTTCTATCGTATATAACATTGAAGCTAAGTTCAAAAAAAATACGAATACTTTCATACAGGGGGAAGTCGAAATTGAAAAAATTATTAGCAGCTTTGTTTACTTTCGCGCTTATCTTTTCACCTGTTGGAAATGTTGTTTTTCAAGATCATCCAACGATAGTAGAGGCGAAGTCATACAAATCAGGGAAAAAAAGCTTCAATTTGAATAAAAATACTACAACGAACAGTTCGAATTTCCAAGATAAAAAGGCAAACACTCCAAAAAATCAATCTGCCGCCTCCAAAGGCACATTCTCATCAGGAGGATTTTTCAAAGGCCTTATGTTAGGAGGGCTTGCCGGATTATTATTTGGCGGACTGCTAGCAAACATGGGTATATTCGGTTCAATTTTAGGTTTATTCATTAATTTGCTGGCAATCGTTATTCTCATCTCGATCATTCGCAAAATTTTCGTCCTGATCAAACATAAAAAAGAAAAAGAGGCTGCAAACCCATGGAAAAGCTGATCATTCCGGAGCAAGATATTATTAACGCCATCTGCGTGTACATTTCCCGAAAAAAACAAATAAAGCCGGAAGAAGTTGTAGTGGAGCTGATGTATGACGACGATTACGGCTTTTCTGCCGAAGCGTATGTAAACGACCGAAAGCAAGTACTTATTACCGCAAACATCATCGAAGCTCTGCGTCTTTGGCTCGATGAATTTTTAAACGAAGACCCGTACGCTGGGATTGAACTTGTGTTGGATGATGAAGAAGGAATTATTGCCATCGTCAAAGGAAGATAAACGAACAATCTTTAAAAATAATCAGCACAAATTCGGCTGACTATGGATTGCGCTGGAACATTATGAAAAATGTTTCGGCGCTTTTTCGTGTTTCCAATTAAAATCCACTCTGAATCTAAAAAAACTCTATTTTATTGATTTTTTAAAATGCGATGAATCTCTTTAATCTCTACCCCGTATTCAACTGAACGTGCTGACAATTCCTCAATCACACGCTGCTGACGTGCTACAAATTGTTCTAAATTCTCATAAGTTTTAGGGATTCCTGTAATTTTTCGTTCGATATTTTCCATTTTTACTTCTAATCGGGATTGTCCTTCTTTTAGCTCTTTCAGCTGTTCCTTTACACCTTGTTGTTCGGCTGCCAAACGGTGTTGTCCTTCTTTTAGTTCTTTCAGCTCTTCCTTCATACCTTTTTGCTCAACTGCTAAACGAGACTGACCTTCCTTTAGCTCTTTCAGCTCTTCCTTCATACCTTTTTGCTCAACTGTTAAACGAGATTGTCCTTCTTTTAGTTCTTTCATCCCTACTTTTAGCTCTTTCAGCTGTTCTTTTACACCTTGTTGTTCGGCTGCTAAACGGGATTGTCCTTCTTTCATTTCTTTTAACTCTGATAATATTAATTTTAACGCTTCTTCCATCATATTAAACCTCCATCATGATTCATTTTATAATAACAAATAACTATCCTCTAAACGTTTCTACATAAAATAATAGAACAAATGTTTGGTTTTGTGAAGAAAAAGTTTCGTTTTAACTTCTACTTTTATGATGATTATAATACACTTTTCTCTGACAGAAAGGTCTTAACACCACCTTTTTTCCTCGATTAATCTTTATTAGGAAATTTTCGAAAGCACCGATAAAAAAATTTCACATTTTCTCAGATCATTCATTTTTTTTCCTTTTGAATACTAAGTTTGACTTTTCCCCATTCCGATACATCAGCTCCTCCAGGTTTTGTTTGATTTTTTCTTGTAGTTTGTTCGATTCTTCAAATTGTTCGAGCAACCGTTTCGTTAATTCGGCTATTTTTTGCTCAAAAGGAATGTCTTCTTCTTCTTCTGCTGCCTCTGTTCCGACGTACATGCTTGGTGTCAGTTTGTAGTCGTTTTGTTGTACTTCTTCAAGTTTTGCAATTTTACAGAAACCTTCAATATTTTCGCAGCTTTTTGCATGTTCATATTTAAATGCTCGATAAACTGATGCGATTTTATCAATTTCTTCTTTAGACAATGCTTTTTGCTTGCGGCTGACGGGCTTTCCCATTTTTCGGGCATCGATAAACAAAATTTTGTTTCTTCGAGCACGGTAACCGTTTTTTCCATCGCGATTTTTACTTAAAAAGAACAAACAGCACGGTATGCCTGTTGTGAAAAACAGTTTTTCCGGCAATTGGACAACGCAATCGATGTACCCTTCATCCACCAATATTTTCCGCACTTCCTTTTCTTCCTTAACATTAGTTGTCATTGCGCCATTTGCCATCACAAACCCTGCTGATCCTGCATCATTTAAATGGTATAAGAAATGCTGCATCCACATATAGTTTGCATTGCTGTTTGTAACAGGCCCGATCAAGCGCGGATCGCTTTTCGATATTCTGTCCGCCCCCCAATCTTTTTGATTAAACGGCGGGTTGGCAATCACATAATCAGCTTTTAATTCAGGAAATTGATCGTTCAACAGCGAATCTCCCAGCCGTATTTCCGCATTGATGCCATGAAGCAATACGTTCATTTTTCCAAGACGTACTGTCGTGACGACATTTTCCTGTCCGTAAAATAAAAGAGACTTTTTATTCGGCGCATACCTCCCGCTTTGAATAAACATTCCACCGCTTCCACACGCTGGATCAAAAACGATACCTCTTTTTGGTTCAAGCATCTCCACCAACAATTCCACAATACAGGATGGGGTAAAAAACTCGCCGCCTCTGTTCCCTTCTGACGAAGCAAATGAACTAATAAAATACTCATAAGTACGACCGAGTATATCTATGCTGTCTTCCGAGCTGCCACTAAACACATCACGTGAAAAAATTTCAATTAATCCAGCAACATTTTCTACCGGCAAGTTCAAGCCTTGATAAATTTGCGGCAGCACCCCTGTCAATTCTGGGTTTTCTTCCTCGATTCGCTTCATCGCATTATCGAGAATTTCTTTAATATTCGGCTGTTTAGCATTTTTCATTATATAGTGCCAGCTGGCTTCCTTCGGGACGACAAACACATTTTTATCTCTATATTGATGAAAATCTGAAACGAAACCTTGCTGCATTTCTTCATTTTCCGCAAAAATTTGCTCCAACTCATTGCAGCTCTGTTCATATTTATTCGAAAGATAGCGCAAAAAAATAAGCGGCAGTACATAATGTTTATAGTCAGCTGGAGCCACGCTTCCGCGCATTTTATTAGCTGCTTCAAATAATTCTTTTTGGAAATCAATCTCTGCTTTAACCGCCATGGTTTTCCCCCTCTAAATGTTGCTGTCGATTCATTGTATTTTAAAAATATTTTAGCATAATCTGTCTTCCTCTTTTTCAAAACAAAAGAGCGGCCGCATGCTTTGGCCGCAATAAGAAACAAAATAAATTTTCGAATTTCCACAATATGAACTGTCGATTGATATCCTCTTCCAGTAAACTCTTGCCCATTTATGTTCTTCATCAATTCTGAATTTGGTTGAAAAAATAATACCCTTTCTACATATGCTGCTTTAATCAAGAAAAACGTGCCAGTGCTTTTTGCTGAAGGGATAAAAAAATTTAATTTACAAAATCTTTAAACTTTCACTGCATCCTTACAGCGACTTTCCTTTCCAATCTTCTCGATCATTTACGTGCTCACCATTTTATAACTAGATCGTAACCCGGGCTGAATTCAAATAAAGAAAGATGCTTTACAGTCCTACAATTTTTTGCATTTTCACATTTTTTTTAAGAAACGTACCGTCCCTATCATCTTAATAGTTTCAGAAATGATTGGATGCTAAAATAAATTCCAAACGATAAAAAAACTAGGTTACCTGTCATGTTTCCCTTTAAAAAAATGAAGGAAAAGTAAAATCTCCTTTATTATTTTACCTTCCCCATACATTAGGATGTAACAAATTGACCCTTGAAGAACCGTCACGGTTCAGCTTTTTATACTTGTTTGTTGTCTCCAATAATTTACGTAAAGCATATTCAAACTCTTCGTGCGATAATTGCTTAGTAGCCAATAAATAGTAAAGAACGGCAAATGCAATGGGTATCGTATCAACTTGAATATTTACATCAACATTTACATCTGAATTCCCGCTCGAATCAATGGAAGATTTATTTGATTGAGGGATTTGGGTAGAAGCATTCCGTAACCAAGAGAACTCTCCTTTATCTAAATGTTCCATAACATTCTCACCCTATATTATAGGCGGGACAAAAAAGACATCTCACCCACATTTAATTATGCTCAATTAATCTCTTTGCTCTTGGTTTTGATCTTGATCAGATTCTGCTTTCGACCGAACTTTTGCATCAGAATCGGAATCAACATGAATATCAAGTTCCACTTTTGAGTTGCCGCTATTATTTACTTTTGCAATATTTGTGTTACGATCAATATTTTTTAATTTATTCTCTAATTCGTTGTCCGTATCCACATCAACGTCACTTTTAAAATCTACATCAGCTTTTGCCTTTGCGTTCGCACGTTTTTCTGAATCGGAGCGTCTATTCTCTTCTTTGTCTGGATACCATACACTCATTCGTTTCACCACCTTTCTTGCTTTTGTCAATATAGTATTCATAATGAAATAATTTACTGGTCAAATATTCTAGTGAAAACATGGATTTTTTTCAAAAAGATGCGGCGGGAAAGTTAGAAAGGTCGAAATAAACGAATCACTCATGCAGAACGGCACGAATGGAATTTTTGGAGGCAAGGTGCTGGGCGATACGGAAAAGATTTCACAACATCATAAATGAGCATTCAAAAGCTGAAGTTCAAAATTCTGAAGTCCATAAAATCAGCTGAGGCAACGATTCTTTCATTGCCTAAATATTTGTTTTATATTCATTCTCAGATTTATTTGAATCATCTCGAAGGTTTATATTCTATAAACTACGGTATAACAACAGACGGCAGCATCCGGAATGCTTATGTTCTATAAAATGGGGCTGTATTCCCCATTTTATAGTTTGAATTTATGAACTAATTCTTGCATTCCTTCTGCCATTGTTGCAAGCATTTTTGCTGAAGAAGTTATTTCCTCCATCGAAGCTAATTGTTCCTCTGTAGACGCTGCTACTTGTTCGGATGTTGCTGCGTTTTCTTTTGCTATTGTTGTAAGTTCATCCGCTGTAGATGTTATTTCTTCTACTTCCGCTGAGACTTGTTGAGCAATTGAAGAAATATCCTCAATTTGCGGTGCAATATCCTTCATATTTTGGACGATTTGAGCAAATTTTTCAGATGTTTCCTTCGTGATCTCAAGACCATTTTCGACGTTATGTGTTACTTCTGTCATAGCTTTAACAGAGTTTTCTGTATCGCTTTGGATTTTTAAGATTAAATCTGCTATTTGCTTTGCTGATGCCTGAGATTGTTCAGCTAGTTTCCGCACTTCATCGGCTACGACCGCAAAACCATTTCCATGCTCTCCCGCTCTTGCTGCTTCAATTGCCGCATTTAAAGAGAGAAGATTCGTTTGATCGGCAATTCCACTAATTACATCAAGAATTTTACTAATTTCTTTTGAACGTTCATATAAAGACTTAACCATGCTATCAGTCTCTTTAACCAATTTATAGATTGAATTCATTTGGTCAACTGTACGTACAACGGAACCTTCACCATCTTCAGCTTGCTCAGTAGTTTGTTTTGCAAGCTCTGCAACCTGATTAGAACTATCTGCAACACGGATAACCCCTTGTGCAATTTCTTCTAAAGAAGCAGCATTTCGTTCTATTCCATTCGTCTGTGTTTCAGCTCCGCTTGCTACTTGTTGAATGACAGAAGCAACTTGTTCCGTTGCAACTGTTGTCTGATCGGCACTTGCTGTTAATTCTTCAGAAGATGCAGCTACTTGTTCTGCAGTGTTTCTTACTTCCCCAACAACATTTCTCAAGTTTAAAATCATTTCATTCATTGATTGAACTAATTGACCAATCTCATCTTTTGATTTTGTTTCAAGCAGCTTTGCAGACAAATCTCCTTCTGCCACCATTTTCATACGATCTACTACTTGGAAAATTGGTTTTACAATCCGATTCGAAAGAACAATCGCAATCGTCAAGCTGACAAGAACAGAAATAATAATAACAGTTAGCACAAATGTATTTCCTGTTCCTGTTCCATCTGCAGTTAAATGTCCAAGTTGATTTAAACCAAAAATTGCTGCGGTAGTAAATAATAAAATAACAACGACAAATCCACTAATAATCTTTAATCGCAGACTTTTCATTATTGTCCTCCTTACACCGTTTTATTTTAGTAATTTTTACCAATTTCAAACAAAACTGAATCAATTGGATAATTTTGTGATTTAACAAAAAATTTTTTTATAGTTTTGGGGAATAGTAGGTGTAGGGTTGGAGTTGCTCTTCGTTGATGTCGATTACTTCTTTTAATGCATGAAATATTTCCTACATCTACTTCCTTAACTATTACTACCACTAATTTGTTTGATCAGTAGATGAAATTCCGGGAAGACGTTGAAGTAAATCAATTTCAGGAATATTCCCTGGGAAATTCATACTCCCTTTTGACACAGAGGGTTTAGAACGACTGAGATGTTTTTGCAATGGGCCATTAGAATGAACTTTGCCAAATATGTATTTTTATTTTACTCCATCACCAAGCCTCCTTTCCTATGTCAAAATAAAAAAACTGCCCTTAAAAATTCTAAAGAGGGCAGTTGAATAGACAATACATCCGCTAATAACCTTCTTAAAAAGAATCAAAACCATTCTTTATAGGAAGGGCAGCTGGCTGGCATGTCTATCAAAATAGATTTAGCCCCTTTAGCTTTGCGTCCTACCCTTTCGAGTAGTTTGCCGAAACAAAATTATATTTTTGTAGAAATTTGTAGGAATTTATCAAATAATATCTCTTACTTAATTGTATAACAAATTTTATAGTGAAAATGGTATAGTTAAAATGAACTATTTTTAAAATCGATAGGTAAAAAGTTTTAATTGAATACATGACAATCGACCTGTTAATCACAAGAAATTTAGGATCAATTGATTAGTAACAAGCCAACGTGTAATAGTCAGCTTCTTGATTTCTTTATTGGTGAAGACAAAAGACCTATGGAAGGCAGTAAATTTTTCAATTTATTCTCTACATGACAGAAGCTATGACACAAAGCCAACCACTTTTAATAAAAAACAATACAAAAAGCGGACGAAGAAAACTTGTTCTTTTTCTTCCGTCCGCTTTATTTTTGTGGCTTATCGGGGAAAGCTTTTCCAGAATATTGATGATTTACATACAGACGGGGAATGACCTCTGATTATGGACTTATTTTTGTACCACTTAAAATAGAAAAATATACTCTGTTTAAGAAAAGAAAGACAGAGAAAAATGGAACATAAATTTTTGCCTTAACCTTAAGCTTGGTACAGTTATGAATTTTAATCTATACAGGGCATATCCCAATAGAATAAGATGTCTTTCTACATCAGGAACAGTTAAAATAGTTGGACATTATTTTTTTAATGAAAAGCATGTAGCTGCTCTTTGAAAAGAAATAAGGATGGCTCTTCGATGCTTTAACTTATTTCCAATGGTGACGGCACTGGAAAATGAAATGGCTGGTACAGATAAAGCCCTCAACAATTCCTAGGAAGCCGCTCGTAAAACTGCGGAGAATTATTTAAAAAAAGTTGATTTTAGCTGAAAAAATGAACTATTACCCAAGTCAACTTTCCGGAGGACAACAACAGCGCGTGGCAATTGCACAAGAGCTTGCTATGGAACCAAAAGCGATGTTATATGATGAATCGACATCTGCCTTTGATCCCGAATTACATCTTGCAATCGGCGGATAAAAAAAGCCGCCTTAAAGTCATTCTGAAATGACCGTTTAAGACAGCTCGTCGAAAAAATTTTCGTTTACCAATAGTACGGATAACCGCCATAAAATCCTCCGTAATACGGCGGATAAAACGGATATGGCCGCGGTCCTACCAGTGCACTACCTAAAAAGCCGCCGAGCAAGCCGCCAAAAAACGGCGCACCGAAGAAAAAGGGGTTCCGCCCTCCGAAGAAAAAGGGTCTCCTTCCGAAAAATTGACGTTCCGGGTACATTTTCCATACCTCCCGTTGTAACAATTTACATCTCAATATTTTTTATGCATTCGTCACGGCTTTGGTATGGGCATATGTTGGATATCCGGCAAACGTCAAGATTTATTTTAAATAGATGGATGAAAGAATCCCTCCGCTCTCAGCATTCTAAAGAAGCCTCTATGAAGATACGTCATGATTTTGGGGTTCCGCAAAAATGCCCGTTTCCGGGAGAAAAATGCTTTTGGATAATAGACAGGCGTTATTCCCACCGTGCGGTTTTCCCGTTCCGCTAATGAATCAAAAACGTTGGGGCAGCGACAAACACACCAGCATTCCCTCTCCATAAGCGAATTAGGGAAAAATCTTGGGGCATCTCGTCTTCCCTGTCAGCTAAATTTTTTTTACGATAAAATCGCCCGAAACGAACTTCCCATCCATAGCAAAACACCCTTGAGGAAAGGCGATTGCTGCCTTAAGCCCTTTTTATTGCCTGGCTTCGAATAAATAAGGTAAGATAAATCTAACATCGGTATGAACGAACAGTAATCAAAGGAGGGGCCAACGGATGGAAATCGGCATTTACACATTTGGAGAACGGACGGTTGATCCGGAAACCGGTCAATTGATCAGCCCGGGGGAACGGCTGCAAAACTTGATGGAGGAAATTGAACTGGCCGATCAAGTCGGACTGGATGTGTTCGGCATTGGTGAACATCATCGTCCCGACTACACCGTATCGGCTCCAGCGGTAGTGCTTGCCGCTGCCGGGACCCGCACCAAACGCATTCGGTTGACCAGTGCAGTAAACGTCTTAAGCTCTGACGATCCGGTGAGGGTGTTTCAACAATTTGCCACCTTGGACCTGCTCACTCAAGGCCGCGCTGAAATCATGGTCGGCCGCGGTTCGTTTATCGAATCCTTTCCCCTTTTTGGCTACGACCTGAAAGATTATGACGAGCTTTTTGAAGAAAAGCTTGATCTGCTGCTCAAACTGCGGGAATCCGAACGGGTCACATGGGCGGGAAAGCATCGTCCGTCGCTGGACAATCTAGGGATCTATCCGCGGCCCCTGCAAAATCCGCTTCCGGTTTGGATAGCCGTTGGAGGAACCCCGGAGTCGGCCGTCCGTGCAGGCATGCTCGGTCTTCCGATGGCACTGGGCATCATCGGTGGTCTGCCCGAACGGTTCGCGCCCTTTGCTCAATTACACCGGGAGGCAGCGCAAAAGGCGGGGCACGAAACGCCACACCTCAGTATCAATTCACATGGTTTTATCGCCGATTCGTCGCAGGAAGCAGCTGACATTGCATTTCCAGCGTTTAAAACGATGATGGATCGGCTGGGACGGGAACGCGGTTGGCCGCCATTGACCCGGGAGCAGTTCGAGTTCTCTCTTTCCTTACGGGGCGCCAATTTTGTCGGCAGCCCTGAGCAAGTGATCGAAAAAATCTTGTTCCAGCATGAAATTTTCGGCCACGATCGCTTCCTTCTGCAATTGACCGTCGGCACGCTGCCGCACAAAAAAGTGTTGCGTGCCATCGAACTGCTGGGTACTAAAGTGGCACCGGCCGTCAAGCGGGAAATTGCCCGCACAAATCGGAAACCGTAACCGATATCCGCTAAAAGAAGCTAGCAGCAAGAAAAGGTTTCGGCTGGGCAACAACGGGTGCTGAATCAATTTAATCGGTGGACCATTTCATACTTGTTTCCGCAAGGATCCTGAAAATAAACCGCATAATAAGTCGGGCTGATCGGGAACTGCCAGGGGCCGCTGTCGATGGTGCCCCCATATCGAACTACAAGCTCTGCAATCCGGTCCACCTCCTCCCGGTCATGCGCCCAAAACCCGATCAAATTCTCGTTTGGCTTATGATTGGGATCTTCCGTGATAGCGAAATAAGGAACGCTCGGAAGCTCTCCCTCCGCTGCAAACACTTTCCATTTTTCCGAATGGAAAGTGCGGGTAAAACCCAATGCAGGAAGAAGATTCTCATAAAACGTGCGCACTTTCTCCCATGAATTTACTCTTAAATCGATATGACTGTATCTATTCATTGCGCCCCTCCAAATAATTTTTAATTTGCTCCAGCTTGTCTGCCCAGAAGCGTCTCATCAATTCTCTTACATAGACATCATCCAGCATTTCCTGATGGATGGCGATCGTCGTTTTGCCCGAATCCGTGGGCAGCAAATACAATTGAAGCCGGGAAGGCTTTTCCCATTCCGGAAGTTTCCATTTCATGCGGAGCTTTCGAAATGGCAAAACTACCGTAAGTTTCCCGCAGATACCTTCCTTAGATTTAAATTCGTAACCCTTTTGCAGTCGAAACTCGGAGACGTCCCCGATCCATAAGAGCAAGCCATGCGGCGAAGTCAAATAGTCCCAAACCTTTTCCTTCTCCACCTTTATCGTTTTTCGGACGCCGATTTGAACGCCCGCATCTTTGGTGACACCAACAGGAATCCTGCCGAGCAGCTGTCCATACTTGACGGTCAGCCATTCCCCCATTCATCCGACACCTGAAATTGTTCGCATATGTGCTCCTTCATATGTTCGTGAGACCAAGAAGGATCCACAGCCTGTTTCAAGGTGGCAACCCATTCTTCCCAGGTAATTCCCGTCGCATCCTGAACAGCCTGTCGAAAAACGGCCCCTGGCATTTTCATTCCTCCCCTCTTTTCAGTGAAAAAAGAAACACGATAGGATCAAAATCTTTTTGACGGCATCCTGAGCGGCATGGATACTGCACGACAGGTTGTACTTCGCAACTATGCAAATAAGTCAGTTGGATGAGGCCGTTCATTTGTATTGGATGCAGCCAGCTTTTTCGTCATTATTTGAGGATAATCACTCTATTAAATGATCAAACCTTTTTCTTTCCATCAGACAAAATGAACGAACGGATGCTCTGCATTTCTGCCATCACCAACCTCAAGGGACAAAGAGTCCAAGTAGGAATCGTAGCCCCTTCAAACTTCACAAAATATACAGAATCAGGATTATCGAGATAGACTTATAACTCATGACAAAGAGAACCGATAGAAATCCTTGCCCCTGCAAACTTCGTAAAAACAAATCAGAATCATCGAAATAGACTTATAGCATACGACATTGAGAACCAATGGAAATCCTCACTCCAACTAACTTCGTAAAATAAACCGAATCAGGATTATCGAAATAGACATGTAACTCACCACAAAAAGGGCAAGTGGCAATCGGCTCCCCTGTAAACTTCGTAAAACCGGATCAGGTTTATCTAGAAGATCTATAACTTACGATTTTGAAAGACTTCCATCGATTTGTCGCTTTCAGCTATATTTTCAGTAAAGCTCCCCGTTTCAATACCTCCACCGATTTCAATATGGATCGGCAATCTGATGTTGAGCCCTCTCCTTCAAAAAATTTTATGAATTGCTCACCTACATTTTAACAGAAGATTCAGAATATTAAACCGTTGTTTTGGAGTATTTTTTCCTCAATTTAAGAACTTACCCCAGATCCCCTGTCCTTATGTGAATGTAACAAAAACTGTTTAAGAGGACAAAAAATCTCTATCATATATAAAAAACACACGAAGCATCATAGGTTTATCTAGTTTAGGGAAAGAGAAAATAACTTTTTCATGAGTTGAACAACAGCGGCAAACTATTAAAAAGCTAAAAAGAGGAGTTGACTTGTAAAAATTTTGATTGCACGGCCTTATCTATGATAGGCGCGACAAAATGATAGGACGCGTTCACCTTGTTTAGCAGCACAGGCATAAGATTTGATTTACATTTCTGATGCAATTATAATGGTGGGCAAGAATGGCCGAAATACATAATAAACAGTCATTCCTCAATCCAGTCTTTAATTGCGGCCGCCTTCGTTTATTTTTGGCTTCCGCCACCTAGATGATGTTATTTATTAAAAAATCTTTAGAAAAAAAGGAGAAATGTTTATGTCAATTGCGGTTACAGGTGCTACTGGTCAACTCGGTGGGCTTGTGATTCAACATTTGCTCAAAAAAGTTCCCGCCAGTCAAATCATTGCCATCGTGCGTAATGTTGAAAAAGCCTCCACTCTTGCCGATCAAGGCGTGGAAGTTCGCCATGGCGACTATAATCAACCGGAATCTCTTCAAAAGGCTTTTGCAGGTGTCTCCAAGCTGCTCTTTATCTCAGGTCCGGATTCTGATAATACGCTTCGTATCGTTCAACATGCAAATGTCGTAAAAGCTGCCAGAGATGCTGGAGTCAAACATATTGCTTACACAGGATATGCCTTTGCTGAGGAGTCAATAATTCCCCTTGCACACGTTCATTTAGCAACGGAATATGCCATCCGTACGACCAATATCCCGTATACTTTCCTGCGTAATGCCTTATATACGGACTTTTTTGTAAATGAGGGGCTGCGCGCATCCATAGAGTCTGGAGCAATTGTTACGAATGCGGGAAGCGGGATCGTTAATTCAGTAACACGCAATGAACTTGCTTTGGCTGCCGCAACGGTTCTTACAGAGGAAGGGCATGAAAACAAAACGTATAACCTTGTTTCCAATCAACCTTGGACCTTTGATGAACTTGCCCAAATTCTCTCCGAGGTTTCCGGCAAAAAAGTCGTGCATCAGCCTGTCTCATTCGAAGAAGAGAAAAATTTCCTCGTAAACGCTGGTGTCCCTGAGCCGTTTGCTGAAATTACGGCAGCGATCTATGACGCGATTTCCAAAGGAGAAGCGTCCAAAACATCAGATGATCTGCAAAAACTGATCGGATCCTTGACCCCTCTGAAGGAAACCGTAAAACAAGCCCTGAAAATGTAAGAATTGACCAAATGACATAAAATGAAAAAACAGAACATCCAATGACTGCAAACTCGTGACTTGCTTTATCTTAGTTCGAAAATAAGCCCTGTCACGCAGACAGACATTAACAGCCTGAGACCTAAAATTACATAAGGACTCAGGCTGTTTTATTTCTTTTGATCACGTTGGCGGATTTAAAAACGAAACGAGAGTATATCATCGCGTCTGCTGATTAAAACGTATAGAGAGGAATTTTTAATGATTCCGACTAGGCTCGAGTAAAAAAGTTTTTGCATAAAACACTGTAAAACAACAATTTTATTGCTTGATTTATATTTTTTCAACAGAACCAGTTATATCAACACCGTTCACAACCGTTTCAATCATTGGAGACAGTTCATGCGCTAGCTGACGCAGTTCTTCTAATTGTTCGATCGATGCGTCAGATTTTACTTTTACCTTATAACGAATATTTGTGTAGCCAGGCCTTATTGATTTATCTAAACCAAAATACCCTCTTAAGTCAAGGTCACCTTCTGTTTCGATTATCACATCACTAAAATCAATTCCTCTTTTTGCAGCTTGGGTGACAAAACCTATTGAAAAACAAGTAGCAATCGAAGCAAGCAACAATTCGACCGGATCTGCAGCTGAATCTGTTCCACCTAAGCTTGCAGGCTCATCAGTATGCAGTACAAAATCTCGTGCTGTCGTTTTAGAAACTGCTCCTCCTTGCCATTCAGTTGTCGTTTTGAAGGTCACTTTCCCCTTTTCAGGATCATTATTTACATCTTTAATAAATTGATCAAATGCACCTATATTCACTTGAAAGCAGCTTTTTGCCATGCTTAATCTCCCCTATTCATATAATTCATATAATTTTAGTTTTATTTAGTATACCATCCTATTATTATTTGTCAAATTTATTTATGTGTAACTACCTTCAGCAAAAGTGTCTTTATCAATGATGAAGAAAATAAACTGTATTGGGCTGAAGCCTTCCAAAAATTAATCGAGCATTTTGTTGAATTCTTAAAAATGTCAGAAGCACCGGTAGATGGTGTTCTTCCAAACTGCATCATGCATATTCACCTAATTCACACGGAAAGTTTTTAGATAAACTTATATGTGATCGTACCCTGCTTCAAAAAAATTGGCTTCAAAATATTATAAATTAATGAAAAAAATTACTTTTTTCCATTTACTAACTCAAAATTCTACCTTTATAATTTAATGAATAAATTCTATTTTTCTTTCGCCGTTTCACCTGTATATGCTGTAGAACCTCTAGTGGCTGATGATTTAAAAAGCAAGTTAAGGGGAGATTGAAATTGACAAAAAGCATGACTATCAAACTCTGTACAAAAAGTTTATCGCCAGCGGGTTGCCTACCTAGTATTCTTTAGAAGAATTCTGGAATTTCTTCAATCCACTTATAAAGCCAAAGAAATTCCTCTTAGAGATTTCTTAAAACTGGACCCGAGCGTTGAAAATAGAAAGAATATTTGGAAAGTGTTTGTCATCGATGATGAAACCATACTAAATTCTATCTATTCTGATGCTGAAAAAAGAACATTTAGTGCAAATTCAAGAAAATCAGGAAGCGCCCGATGATTTAGATTTGTATCCAGAAAGTGAGCATCAAAGCATCAAAATGTGGAATGATATCCAAGAAGGAAAAAGAATTAATATCATTGTTTATAGGAAAAAATTCAAAAACACTGTGAGTTACTTTACCATACAAGGGGTATGCCGGCATTTAGTAAAAGAAACAGGTTATCCTTTTGGGTGTGGAAAACACAGACTTATACAATCCGGAATTCCAAGAATATTTAGAGTTACTTCAAGAACTAAATAAAATTTAGTAATACTGCTTCAATGGTTAGCCATTGCTAACATTTGAAGCAATTTTTTTGATGAAAATGGGCGGAAATATTTAAAGCAAAGCGTTGTCCGTGGAAGAACTCAATTATCGAACGAAAAAAGAATCTGTTTTCTATAGAAGTGTACGAACAGACAAGACATATTTTAGTACAATGATTGCGTAGTATGTAACCAAAGGAAAAGCATTTCGCACAGTTGTGATGGGCAATAAGCTAGCTAATATTGAAACAAATCCAGAACCTCCTCAAGACACCTCTGACTGAGACTGAAAATCGAAGGTGGAAACGAACTCGTAAAAGCCGTTCATGGATCTTACGAAGCCTGCGGAAAAGCGAAGATGGGACAAAATAGTTTCCCAGAATTAAACTTGATGTTCGCGATCATCGTAACTGAAGGCGGGTGTGATGTCTTTTTTGAACTATTTACGCTGTGATCATGAATGAAATAACTTCTAAATTAAGCTTGCCAAAAGAAAACCCTTTTGCAGCATGTGCAATATTTCGCACATGATACAAAAGGGTATAAATTGTTAGAATATGTCATGATGAAGAAGCATTATGAAAATGGATATTGACGAGGTTGTTTTTGAACTGAAACCCATTTAACAGTTGTAAATTCATCAATAGCCCATTCGCCGCAGTAACGTCCTAAACCCGAATATTTTTCTCCGCCAAACGGAACATTCGGCTCTACATTGATCGATTGATCGTTTACGTGAATCATACCTGTTTTAATTTTTCTTGCTACATGAATGCCTCGTTCCAATGAGCCAGAGAATACAGCCCCACTTAATCCAAACGGAGTTCCATTTGCCACTTCAATAGCTTCTTCTTCACTATCAACAGGAATGATGACCGCTATTGGGGCAAACACTTCATTTTGCGCAGCTGCCATGTCATTTGTCACATCGCCTAAAATATATGGATAAATTAAGTTTCCTTCCACTTTTCCTTCATGAATTAATGTTGCACCTTCTTTAAGTGTTTGTTCTACTAACTGAATTGCTCGATCCACTTGTTTTTTATTAATAATAGGGCCAATAACTGTGCCATCTTCGGACGGATCCCCAACTTTTATGGCCTTAGTGGCTTCTTTGAATTTTTCAACAAACGGTTCATACAGTTTTCGATCGATGATAATCCGATTGATCGCAATACATATTTGACCTGAATGCATATATTTTCCAAATGCTGCTGCAGATACCGCTTGATCAACATCGGCATCGTCAAGTACGATGAAGGCGTTATTTCCACCTAATTCAAGTGCAGGTTTTTTCAGATTTTTCACAGCTAAAGCCCCGACATGCTGTCCTGCTTTTGTTGACCCTGTGAAAGAAATTACTTCAGGAATTGGGTGCTCAACAAAATAATCACCAATTTCTTCAAGATCAGCCACTGTTACATTTAACACCCCTTGCGGAAGCCCGGCTTCTTCAAAAATTTCCGCAATAATGAGTCCGCCTGAAATCGGTGTTTGAGAATCTGGTTTTAGTACTACACCATTTCCTGTTGCAATAGCCGGTGCAACAACACGAATGGTTAAATAGAATGGCCAGTTCCAAGGCGTAATCGCTCCTACTACTCCAATTGGGTCACGATAAACACGGTTTTCTTTCCCTGGAATGAGAGATTCACGAATCGAGCCTTCCATTTGTAACGGATATTTTGCTGCTTCTTTCACATCCGCAATGGCGCAATCCACCTCAACATTTGCTTTTAACTTTGTACTCCCGGATTCTTTCACGAGAATTTCCACAATTTCTTCTCTTTTTTCCTCGATGAGCTGTGCAACTTTTTCTAAAACACGAATACGTTCATATGCGGAAGTTTGTCCCCAGCTCTTTTGCTCTTTTTGTGCAGTTTCGTACGCTTCATTGATATCTTCTTTACTTGCATAGTTAAAGGTGACAAGCACTTCGTTATTATATGGATTTGTCACAACACATTCTCTATTGCTGGAACCATGTTTCCACACACCACCAATAGGCATTTTATTCCATAGAGAAAATTTTTCAACCGCTTTTACTCCAGACATCGAATACTCCTCCTTATTTTTAAACATTTTAAATAGTTAGAATAGAAAGTCCACTATAATGCAATTTCTCAACAACTCCATCCCCTTCATGCACAAAACGCCCAGGAGTATAACAGAATAATTAAGCGCGAACGATTAAACCAATATGACAAATCCAAAAACTTTAATATGGACTTAAACTTCTTCATCTTTCGGATCATCAATCACGATCGTATCAATTTTGAAAGGCTCTTCTATTTCATACGTAAGAGCATACATTCCCCTCCTAACAAAATAAAATGTAAACGCTTTCCATAAATTTAATATAAATTCGTGATATTTGTTTTAAAAATTTTATTATCTTATCTTTAAATTTTTGTTTTTCATTTATTTTCTTTTAGAGTCAAAGTTGAGGAATACGTGTCTCTGAAAACGATCATATGGTTAAGTCCTTGTATCTTTCTAATGCATGATTTGGATGAAGCCGTTTGGGGTTTCAAAAAAAGGGCTAACACATTTTATAATAAGGGTTGTACCGAATGGCTGAGTTGTTGTTTTATCTTTGCTTTTTTAAAGAAAGGATATTAAAAATGGAGGAAGTTTGTAAAACATGAAGAAATATATAATTGGAGAAACTTCAAGTGATGGCTTCATCATGATTTTTAGGGGCTGTCTTAGAAATTCAAATCGCCATTGAAAACAAAAAATCATAAACACCGATATATCAACGTTTCTAAAGCATTAATGGGGGCGTCAATAAGCCGTAAAAACGACTTATTAGCCCCCCCTTATCAGTGCTTTTATCAACCTCAAACCCATTTTTTTCAGTATTTATTTTGCATATCTGCTTATGCCTATAACATAGTTTCGTATGGTTAATAAACAAACTCTAAAAATGCAACATGGGAAAAGCTTCATCATTATATGATTTTTAAATCTTTCATTCTTTTTTACTGTCATTAAATGACACTTTCACCATTATACCTTTTGACATGATATTGCAACTTTTGTCAATAAAATGGACCAAACAAAGGATTTTTAAAAACAATTGGATAAATGATAGCTGATTCTTTTTCTTAATTTATCCTTCTTGATAAGGCATGCCGTCTGTTTTAAAGCGGGTATATCAATTAGAGCACTTTTCTTTTCTTTGTTCGTTTTCATATTCTTTACCTTCCATCGTTATATCATATTTTTCCGGAGAACGCGCCACTTTAATCAACGCAAATACAACAAGCAGCTCAAGTATAATTGCCGGTATTCCTCCCAGATTTGATAGCATTTTAATTCCATCAATCTTTGCAAAGCTGATCATGATCCAACCGATCGTACCGACTGAAAGCCCCCATATAACTTTGATCATCAAGCTTGGCTCAGGACTTTCTGGAGAAATTCCAGTAGAGCTAATACCGCCCATTGCCGAAATATTTGAATCAGCTGCTGTTACAAAAGAAATGAAGACAATGAATAAATAGAACGGAATAATAATGCTTGACAAAGGTACATCAGCCAAAACAGCGTATAACACTGATTCAGGACCTTTATCCGCTAAAATACTACCAAGGGTGCCTTCTGTCATCTGCTTATGAATCGATGTTCCTCCAAAAATTGTCATCCATAAGCCGCCAAATAAAGCAGGAAGAGCAAAATTCACAAGAATAAATGCTTTAACCGTATAACCGTATGAAATTCTCCCTAAAAACAGCGCTGTAATTGCAGCCCATGCAAACCAGTTTGCCCAGTAAAATACCGTCCACCATTGCGGCCAAGGATCTCCTGCTGCCGCTCCTGTAAATAAGCTTTTATCAAAAAAATTTGCTAAATACGTTCCAAAAGATTCTGTTCCTAAATTAAGAATATAAGCAGTTGGACCAGCGACAAACATAAAGAGAATAATAACAATATAAACTTTCATGTTGATATCAGATAAAATACGAATTCCTTTCATAAGTCCAGTAGATGCGGAAACAATAAATGTAATCATTACTACAAGTGAGATAACTGCCCAAAGAGATGGTGAACTTGCTATGTCAGTAAGATAATTGAGTCCCCCGGCTAAATTTAAAACACTCGTTCCCATTGCCGCTGCCATTCCAAGTGCTAATGTATACAGACATAGGGCATCAATCATATTTCCCCATCCGCCAAGCACTTTATTCCCAAACAAAGGTGTTAATGTTGAACTTAAGCTGAAAGGCTTTCTCATATTATAATACGCAAAAGCAAACATTAATGCAGGAACACAATAAATAGCATACGGTGTAAATGTCCAATGCAAATACATCGTTGACATCGCAAAAATCGCAGCTTCATCACTATTCGCTTTAATTCCGAGTGACTCAGGTGGTGACGTTATGTGATAAACAGGCTCAACAATTCCCCAGAACGTGACACCCGCAGCAATTGTTGTACATAGCGTAATCGCAATCCAGCTAGAAAGTTTCAACAATGGCTTTGCATTTTTTCCACCAATTCTCACATTTCCAAGTGGAGAAAAATAGATAGCGACCACAACAACTAACATCAACAAACCACTTAAACTAAACAACCATCCTACATTTTGAATAACCCAATTATTTGCATCTGTAGCCATCTTGATAAAAGCTTCTCTATTCGTAAAGCTCAAAATGGTAGCTGCAATTAAAAGCAAAAACGGCGGCCAAAATACAGAATGTCTTAAATTTTTCATAAAACTCCTCCTAAAATTAAAATTAAATTGTAAAAACGATTCGCTACCGCATAAAAGTAAACGTTTACAATTCGAAGTGTTATTCTATGCTTGATGACTTACTTCTTTATTTGCACTTAAAATCTGTTCAGCAAATTGACGCAAATCTTTCTCTGTAGCTAAACGGCAATTATTTAACCGCATCGGTTCGTTTTCTGGTGAAAGCATTGTTTCTATAAATCTATCAACATCGCAAAGAGATAAACCTTCATCTTCGAGAGATTGTTTCAGTCCACTTATTTCCACTAATCGGCTAAACTCTTTTGCTCCTGCTAAAGCCAACTCTTTATTCGATAATCCTTGGCAGTCCACCCCAAGACAACGAGCAATTTTAGCGTGAATATCGACAGCTGATTCGACATTCCAAGAATACACCGCATTAAGCGCGATTGCCACAGCACGACCGTGATGAATACGTCCAATCGTACCGAGTGCATGACCAATGCAATGGGCGATTCCTGTTCCTCCTTGCTCAATCGCCATACCAGCAAGAGTAGCAGCCAAAGCTAATTTCCCTCGAGCCTCCAGATCATCTGGAGTTTGCAACACCTTTTCAAAATTTTCTCCAATTAGTTGAATGGCTTGCAAACTAAATGCTTCAATAAAAGGATTAGAACGCTTTCCAGCACATGCTTCAATCGCATGAACAAGAGCATCTAACGTTGTAGCAGCTGTTAAAAATCTTGGCAAAGCAACTGTAAATGTCGGATCAACGATAGCTAAATCAGGGGCCATTTTTTCATCCCATCCCCATACTTTACGTTTATGCTCATCCGAGAAAACTACTGTACTTGTTACTTCCGCACCTGTACCAGATGTCGTTGGGATCATAATGGATTTTACTTGTTTTTTAGGAAACGGATTGGCCATTAATGCATAATGCATCGCCCCTTTCTCGCCGCCAGCAATAAGCGACGCCATTTTTGCTACATCCATCGCTGATCCGCCACCAAGCCCTATAACACATTTAGCCTCAAATTGGCGTATTACATTGGCTGCTTCATCAATGGAGGCAGCTGTTGGATCACTTTGAACATCACTAAATACTTTTACAGCAATCTTTTCCCTTTCTAATGCTGAAACAACAAGGTCTGCCAATCCATTGTCGAGAATTCCCTTATCCGTGATTAGTACGGCTTTTGTATCTTGACTTATTGTTTTAACGTCTTTTCCAATTTGTAAATAACGCTCGACTCCATAAGCAATTTTCGTTCTCGGTATAAATTCAAATAGCTGATTCATTTCCCAGCCTCCTCACTTTTATTTGAAACTTGGCCACTCCACAAGAGCGGCCAAGTTTATTATGGAATTCTTTCAAACGAAGTTTCTTCACACTGTATAGGCGTGGAAGTAAATTCAATAACTGAACGTCCTACATTTATACAATTACAATCGTGAAAACTTTCGAGTGCCTCATTGATACGATCGAGTGTCATTCGTTTTAATATGAGTTCATCCAACATAAATTTTCCATCGAGATATAATTCGGAGATTCTTAAAAAATCTCGATACGGCTGAATATCTCCATAAAAGCTTCCTTTCAATATTTTCCCTGCTCTATGAAATCCTCCGGCCGGCAGATTCAAAGTCATCGCTGGATTAAATGCACCGACGACAACAATCGTTCCGCCTTTTCTTGTTCCTTTCCATGCTGTTTCAGTTGCCGATGTATGTCCTGAACAATCAATGGCATAATGAACGCCATAACCATTGGTTAACGATTTTAATGCTTCTTCCCCATTTTCTTTGCCTACATTTACCGTATGTGTGGCACCAAACTTTTTCGCAATTTCTAAGTTAGCATCTTTTACGTCGCACGCGATAATTTTCGATGCTCCAGCGATGCGAGCGCCTTGTATAGCGTTGATACCAACCCCACCTATGCCAAATACTGCTACTGTAGAACCAGGTGTAACTTTTGCCGCATTAACCGCAGCTCCATACCCAGTCGCAACCCCGCAGCCAATTAAAGAAGCTTGGGCAAATGGCATTTTTTCTGGAAGCTTGATGCATGACATTTCAGGAACGACAGCATATTCTGCAAAAGTCGATAATAAGGAGTAATGGTAAATAGGATTTCCATCTTTACTCAAACGAGACGTTCCATCCAGCAGCGTTCCGTTAAACATCGGTCCAAATGCTGATTCACATAAATGGACAGCACCTGTCACACAAAACTCGCACGTACCGCAATAAGGCATCCAACTTAATGCCACCTTATCCCCTGCTTGAACGTTCTTTACATTTGTCCCTACTTCTACTACGACACCTGCTCCTTCGTGTCCGAGAATAGCAGGAGTTGGGGTTGTGTCATCATACAAGGCATTCAAGTCACTATGACAAACACCTGTTGCTTCTATTTTGACAAGTACCTCATTTGCTTTTGGACTTGCTAAATCCACCGTTTGAATTTGCAGTGGTTTTCCTACCTCGGTCATCACCGCAGCCTTCATTTTCATTTTGTTCCCTCAATTCTTTAGATTTTCCAATGAACTGCTCACTGTTCCGCTTAAGATTCCTTAGTAAGCCATCCAAATCGCTTTCATTTTCGTATACGATTGAAGGGAGTGAATCGCATATTCTTTTCCCCAGCCGCTTTGCTTCCATCCACCAAACGGACTAGCAAAGTCATAGCAGCCATACTTATTAATAAAAACCATTCCAGCTTGAAGTTTTCGTGCCACACGGTTTGCTCGAGACACATCGTTCGTCCAAAGCCCTGCCGCCAATCCGTAAATCGTATCATTGGCAATAGCTATGGCTTCTTCTTCTGTATCGAAAGGAATAATGCAAAGAACAGGACCAAATATTTCTTCTTGAGCAATTGTCATTTTGTTGTTAACATCAGCGAAGATTGTTGGACGAACAAAGTATCCCTTTCCATTTTCGCCTGATAAATCTCGTTGACCTCCGGCGACAAGACGCGCCCCTTCTTTTTTCCCGATCTCGATATAGTTTAAAATGGATTCCATATGAGATTTTGAAATTTGTGCCCCTTGGTCACTTTCAGGATCAAATGGATCGCCACATTTATAGCTGTTAGCATACTCAGCAATTTTTTCGACCACTTGCTCATAAATTGTTCGTTCCACTAATAAGCGCGTCGGCGCAGAACATTTTTCGCCTTTATGCGTAAACAACGCATAAAATGAACGTTCGATCGCTCCATCCAAATCAGGAGCATCACTGAAAATGATGTTCGGTGATTTACCGCCGAGTTCAAGTGTCACGAGTTTTAAATTTGAATCGGCTGAATCATGAACAAGTTGTTTCCCAACTACTGTACTCCCTGTAAACGATACTTTATCCACATCCATGTGACGGCTAATATACGAACCAATTGAACCTTTTCCCAAAATTAAATTGATAACACCTTTTGGTAAAAGCTCTGCTTCATCAATAAGTTCAAACAAGCGAACCGCAGAAAATGAAGTTTGGCTTGAAGGCTTTAACACAACCGTATTTCCCATTGCTAGTGCAGGTGCAAGCTTCCAAGCAGCCATATCTATCGGAAAGTTAAATGGCACAATTTGCCCGCATACTCCGACAGGATCACGCGTCGTAAAGCTTAAAAAGTTTCCTTCAACAGGGTTGTTTTCCCCGTAATATTTGTCAGTCCAGCCGGCATAATATTCGAAAATATCCGATGCCTCCTGCACATCATCTTTATAGGCCTCGGTATACAGTTTTCCATTATCCAACGCTTCTAATGTCGCAAGCTCTGCTTGATGCTCTTTGATTAAAGAACTAATTTGCCGCAGTATTTTCGCCCGCTCTTTACGCGAAAGCTCCTGCCATGGTCCATGGTCAAACGCATGACGGGCCGCTGCAACTGCCTTATCGACATCTTTTTTTTCAGCGCTTTGGAACTTTCCAAGAACTTCTCCGTTTGCAGGATTGATAGATTCAATAACCTCACCTTTTGCGCTATTGACCCACTCGCCGTTGATATATAATTTTTTTGTTTCTTTGAGCCATTCTTTTGCCCAATCCAGCTTTGGCTGTTCTATCCCTTCAAATATTTTTGTCATCGTCATTCCCTCCACATTGCAAAAGTTTTATCAATTCTTCCCTGCTTTTTTCTTTCAGCCATCTAGAAACTGTTGAATAGCCAAATTTCTCTTTAAGCTCGACAATAGCAGGAATAAGACTATTTGCTAACTGCTTACATCTTTGCTCATTTACTTCAATCCCTAACAAGCAATTTTCGATAAAAGAAGCAAGGGCACGTTCAAGCATCTTCATTGCATCTAAAATATTGATACATGCTATACCTTCAAAAACATTTAAATCTAGTTCACCGTGTTCTAAAGTCGCTTGCACCACACGGTCACAACCGAGTACTTGAAAACAACACTGAATTAATGTTTCAGGGACAATAGGATTAATCTTTCCCGGGAAAAAGGAGGAGCCCGCTTGCACAGCCGGTAAAACAATTTCTCCAAATCCCCCCTCAGGTCCTGATGAACGAAGGCGCAAATCTTTGGCTAGCTTTATCAAACACGATGCGAGTAAGTGTAATTCTTTCGAAACAGCTGCGAGATCATCAATATGTTGAGCAGCATCAAATAAATTTTCTCGATGCCGCAGAGGAAGGTTTGACACTTCACAAAGCTTTTGAACGACAACCTCCCTATAATGCTGAGGAGCCCCAACTCCTGAGCCAATTACCGTTCCGCCTAAATTAATTTGGTGGAGGTAATCAACCGAAACGCTAAGCAAATGAAGTCGCCGCTCAAGCATAGCTGCATAGCTGCGAAACGACTCCCCAATCCTCACTTTCATAGCATCTTGTAAGCATGTTCTTGACATCGTTTCGACATGATCAAACTTTTCTGACAATTCATTCATCACTTGAATACACATTTCTAGTTGTAGTCTCAAAGATTGGAAACTTAATATAACGGCAATTCTATTGGCGGTATGACATACATCGGAAGTAGATTGAGAGAGATTGACATGCTCATTTTGATGAACAGGATGGTACGTTCCTCTCTCTCCACCTAGTTTTTCATTGGCGAGATTGGCGATTACCTCATTTATATTCATGTTTGTGCCGATGCCTCCGCCGCCATGAAGCACATCAATAACAAACGATTCATGATAACGATTATCTAAAATTTCATCACATGCCCATACAATTGCTTCTTTTATTTGAATAGGTAATAAACCAGCCTCGAAATTGGCCAATGCTGCTGCCTTTTTCACATAAGCCAGCGCATGAATATACCGAGGATATTGAAATAGTTTTTTTTCGGAAAATGAAAGGTTCCGTACCGTTCGTGCTGTATAAATACCGTAGAGAGCATCGATAGGAATTTCCATTTTGCCGATAAAGTCTTCTTCGATCCTTCCTGTTTTCAATTTCTCTCGCTCCAGTCGGGAAAACTTAATATTTCAAATACACTGTTTTCAACTGCATAAACTCTTCAAAACCATGTTTTCCGTCATCTCCGCCAATCCCTGATTGCTTCCAACCCGCATGAAATCCTTGATAAGCTTCTCCTTGCTGGCGATTTACGTAAACTTCGCCGCACTCAAGCTTCGTTGTCAATTCCATCACGTATTTGTAATTGTTTGTATATACATTCGATGTAAGTCCATATTTTGAATCATTCGCCATTTCGATCACTTCTTCCAGCGTGTCGAACGTGATAATCGGAAGTACTGGTCCAAAAATTTCCTCATGAACAATTTTCATCGATTGGGTACAGTGATCTAATAATGTTGGGGGATAAAAACTTTCTCCTAATTCTTTTAATGGCTCTCCCCCGCATAAAACTTCTGCTCCTTCCTGCACGGCTTCTTGTACCATCGAATGAACTCGTTGCACATCTTGAGGACTGATTAAGCAGCCCATCTCCACATCAGGATTTTTTAAACCGTCTCCTATACTCACTTCCTGAAATCTTTTTAACAACCTCTTCGTAAATTCTTCTTTAATGCTGTGATGTACATAAACTCTCTCCGTGTTATTGCACACCTGTCCGGAGTTCGAAAGCCTTCCACCTTTGATCGCTTCAACAGCTAAATCAAGATCGGCATCTTCCATTACGATAGCAGGAGCTTTTCCCCCGAGTTCCAAGGATACTCTCACCATATTTCGAGCGCATTTTTCCATAATTCTTTTTCCTACTTTTGTACTTCCGGTAAATGTCACCATGTTAATTTGATTCGAAGAAGTTAATGTTTCTCCAACGACTTCATCCAAACCAGTAACAATATTGATGACCCCTTTTGGCAATCCAGATTGATCGATACATTTCGCCAATTCTAAGGCTGACATAGGAGATTTAACGCTTGGTTTGATTACGACTGTATTTCCACATACCAGTGCCGGTACAATTTTACGAATGAGTACGTAAATCGGGAAATTCCATGGCACAATCGCTACGACTACACCGAGCGGCTCACGATATGTTAAAATTTTTTCATTTGAATTGTCGCTATCAACAATTTCTCCTTCAATTCTGCGTGCCCACTGTGTTTGATACTCTCCTAATTCCGCTGCATAATATACTTCAGACTTAGCTTGAGATAACGGCTTTCCCATTTCTAACGTAATCGCTTGTGCAATATCATGAAGATGTTCTTCGTTTTTCATTAACGTAAGAAAATTCAGTAAGTACTCTGCCCTTTGATAAGAAGGAATCGTTCTCCACTGCCTGTAGGCTTTATTTGCACTCTCGATAGCTTCTTCTGTATCTTCTTTTGAACAAGCAGGCACTTGACCAACCAATTTCCCTGTTGCTGGATAAAAAACGTCAATCCATGTATGATTGGAGCTATTTCTGAATTGACCATTGATATATGCTTTATACTGTTTCAAGCGAACATTCACCTCATCTTTAAAATGGTTCGAAAATTAAATGTATACTTTTTTGTTTTCTCCTACATACACATGGTGAATTTCATATCGTTTTAAAGACTCTTCATCTAATTCAATCCCCAATCCTGGTTTTTCAGGCACTACCAAATATCCATCTGCATTAATCATGAGTCTTTCTTTTTGGATATAGTCACGCCGTTCGAGCGTCCATGCAGGCGGATCATAAGGAAACTCGAGATACGGACAATGACTGACCGCTGCGGCAAGATGTAAATTCGCAAGAAGACCAATTCCATTTGTCCACGTATGCGGGCTAAACCATGCACCGTGCCCTTGAACAAGATCAGCAATTTTCTTTACTTGTGTAATCCCGCCTGCAAGAGCTACATCAGGTTGATAAACATCTAAAGCATGTAATTTATTCATTTCCATAAAGTCGTGATATCTTCGATTCATTTCCCCGCCTGCAATGCGAATACCTACCATTTCTCGCAGTTTCGCCATTAATTCAAACTGATAAGCCGGCAATGGTTCTTCCAGCCAAAAAACATTTAACTGTTCAAGTTCTCTAGCAACTTGATAAGCCATTTTTAAATCCCACGTTCTTTCTACATCCCAAGGCATTTTCCATCCCTGATTTGCATCAACCATAATGTCAAGCTTATCTCCAACAGCTTTTCTTACTGTTTCAACCACTTTAATATCATCACGCACATCTTTGTGATGAAAACGAATCTTCATGGCTCTAAACCCTTGCTCAACGAAACACAACGCTCTTTCCGCACGTTCTTCAGGGCTTACGATTTCTCCAGTTGAAGCATAAGCAAGCAATTTATTTGATCTTCCACCCAGTAATTTATACACCGGCTGTCCGGTTGCCTTTCCCATCAAATCCCAAAGCGCTAAGTCAAGAGGCCAACATCTTCCGTAGTGAAAATCAATATTATCAATAATTTGCGCATGACGCTCAATCGCAAATGGATCTTGGCCAATAAACAAATGTTCATGTCCTTCAAACCCAATCATCAAATCTCCTGAACCAATTCCGGTAATCCCTTCATCGGTATGGACATAAACAATCGTTGTCGCAAAATTTTTTCTCGGTTCAGGGTCCCACGCAGCTTTAAATGGCGGATCAAGCGGCAATAAATATTGCTTAATTTCAATAGAAGTAATTTTCAACGTTATCCAACCCTTTCTTAATTCTCATTCAAATTCAGGGATAATGATTAAACATTCACTTTTTTACCTATTCTTTCTAAAAATATTTAAAAACGCTTTCAGGTAGGATTATAATAAAGTAAATTTAATTTTCTTTATTCTTTATACTTATACTACAAGGTGAATAGATTTTTTTACATGCACACATTTATCAAAAATATATACTTTTTTTCAAAATTCGGGAGGATGCCTATGTCTGACGTATCAACAATCACAGAAATGAAAATACATCAACACTCTTATTGGAATCCGATTATTCAATTTCAACTATCGGAGGATACGTATCCGCATTGGAATATCTTTTGTATAGAGGAAGGGATTTTTGAATATCAAGTGATGGATCAAAAAGGAGAGGCACAATTCGGGGATATCATTTTTTGTCCACCAAATATTCCACTAAAAAGAAAAGCAATTACTCCATTAAAGTTTCATTTTCTTCGCTTTTCCTTTAAAAACATCGAACATTATCATTTGCCTATTGGAAAAATAAAAATACTTGATACCGATCGTCTTTCTTCAACTTATACACATCTTCGTTCGATGGCATTCAATGAGACGGAACTAAGCAACAGATGGAAAGCACATTTAATTTATGATCTCCTACAACTATACAATATGGAGAATCAGCTTTTAACGATTGATAATCAGCCTAAAATTAAAGATCCCGTTATAGCGAAAGCAATCCAGCAAATGCATGAACAAGCTTTTACAAATATCACAATACAAAACATTGCCGCAAATTTCGGTTTAAGCTCTGTTCAATTTACAAGACGTTTCCAAGCAAGCATTGGTATACCGCCTATTGAATACTTAACGTTATTACGCCTTAGAAAAGCAAGAACATTGTTATTAGAGACAGATTATACAATCGATGACATTGCAAGTCGTTGTGGTTATAGTAATGGCTTTTACTTCAGTCGGATTTTTTCTAAAAAAATGAAAATGAGTCCTTCAAACTTTAGAAAATTACATAGAATATAGTTCAAACTATCTTGAACATACGGTCTCATGCAAATGGGGCTGTCCAGAAAATCAAAATCCATTGAAAACGAAACATCATAAACATTGATATATCAACTTTTTATAAAACATTAAAGGGGCGTCTATAAGCCGGAAAATCGACTTATTAGACAGCCCCAAATTAGGTACCTCGTCAATTATGCGTTTTGCTTTTTGCGCAACATGAATCCATCTATCTTCAAGAACATCAAGATTTGTCTAAATAATGTATAGATCTAGGTGCCAGAAATACCTAGAAGTACGCATTATCAATCGCTTCAACATGTTGAGTCTAATCGTAATCGAGAAAACAAGGAATTAACCGACAAAATCATAGAAATTCATGCAGTAAGCTAGCAACTCTATGGTGCCTCCAAAATTCATATCACTCTTCAAAAAAGGGTTATTGGGTGAGGTTAAAAAAGAATCCAGAGTTTGATGAAAAAAGCTGAAATTCGTTCTATTATTTCGAAAAAATACCGTCCATATTCAAGTAATCAAAAAGTGAAAGAACGGGAAAATCTATTAGAACATGATGTTTCGACACATTCCATTAATGAAAAATAGGTATCAGATATGACTTATATCCATACAGTGAAAGTAGATTGTTGTTATTTAGCTTCTGTACTGGATTTACATTCTAAAAAGTTATTGACTATTCCTTTTCACAGACGATGACAACGGATCTGGTGATTCAAGCTGCAGCAAACGCGTATAACACTCAAGCTCCGGAAAAAGTGCTTATCCTCCATACTGACCTAGGTTCTCAATATACAAGCAGAAGAATTTACTAATTTTCAAAAGTAATACCGAGCTATCCGCTCAATCATCATGATTATAATTTGTAAAACAAAAAGGCATCTCGAGATTTCACTGCTCTCTGAGATGCCTTAACAATATGCTATTGTTATTATAATGGATAATATTGTAAAACGAATCCATTACACAAATACACCTTATTTAAATTCCAATCTTTGATTGTTGACAGTTTACTTTGTTAATCACATAAGAAGTTAATCGCTTCAACTTCGGAAGAGTGGGGATTACTGGAATTTTTTCTAAGAGTTCACTCCATAATCACTGAAGTGAGCTTTTACACAAATGATTTATTTAGATTTTAACACTTCCTTTAACAACTCAATCGCATGTTCATCGGTTGGATCGTTTGTACCAAGCTCGCCGCGGAAGGCTTTGTAAAGGATAGATTGCTTTAATGAATTAAGTTTTTGTTCAACTTCTAAAACCATTTCTTTTTCAGTTTCTAATTTACTTAATAAAATATCTACCTTCTCAGCAATGCGTTTTTGTTCTTCTACTGGTGGTATTGGTATAGGAAGTTCTAGGAAGTCACTATTTCTAACCGATGGAGCGTTGTGTCCTTTTGTTCTAACATTTAAATAATTTGTTACAAAAGATGTAATTAAATAGTAATAAAGATAGTTTGTTTCCGTAACTTTATTTCTTTTACATACATAAAATGCCGTCGATGCAACTAAGCGTGGATCATCAAACAATACCCTAGCAACATTTCTTAGATATGGTCTAACTAAAGAAATGATTACATCCCCTTTATCTATTCTTCGTTTAGCTCTACTTGGTGCATTTTTTATTTCTATAATTTTTGGCTCCCTGATTTCAAATTTGTTATTGTCTATTGAATCAATATCAACATACAGAAAATTTTCACTTTCTAATCTAGCAAGGTCTCTGGTTTCCATTGGTGGTAAAAAACTACCTAACCTAATCCACACCCAATTCTTAGGCACCTCATACGGTTGCTCTTCTTTTGGAATAAGATCCTTTTCTGTCAACTCATTAAAAGTTTCGAACATACTCTTCTCTTTAGGATCATTTGTACCTAATCGTCCTCCAAACGCCCTATCCAAAATTGCTGCACGGCGAGGTTCAAACGACCCTTTCACTTCCTCAATCAACCGCTTCGCTTCATCAATTTTAGCAAAAAGCTGTTCAATCTTCTCAACAATGCGTTTTTGTTCTTTGAAAGGTGGGAGCACTACTTTTTGAGTATATGCATCTTCTCGGTTTAATCCGGGAATTGCCGTGGATCTATTAAGTTTTTTTAGGTTTAAAGTTTTAAGTAAATAATACACATATTTATAATTTATTTTTTGTTTTGCAAGTACATAATAAGTAGTGTCAATAGCCCATCCTGATTCATTATACCAATTTACTTCACCATATGAGCCTTTTCGACCAACAATAATTACAGGTCCTTCTATGAGAAACTCAGAATGATAACCAACCACTCCGTTAGAACCATAAACAGGAAAACCATTTCCACTTCTTTTTTTCTCTGGAAGTGATTTTCCATAAACTAATTCAATTAATTTACCTAATCTTGTCCACACCCAATTCTCCGGCACTTTATAAGGCTGTTCTTCTTCCGGCACTAATGCTTCTTCTAGTAGTTCTTCCATCGATTTTTGTTTCTTTTTGCTCATTTTTCAAGCACCTCAGATGTTTCTGCGACTTTTAGCATTTCTTTAAAATCTGTTTGGTAGGTGTTCGGTTGTTCGACAGCTTTTAACTCGGCAATGACTTCGTTTAGTAACGAAATCGCTAGTTCTAATTTTTCCACCGCTTCTTCTGCAGATTCGATTGGGTCTGGCAGGTTTTCGTAGACGGACAAGGATTCATCAGCAATTAGACCAATATCCAAGCTGTCGCCTTTTTTCGCAATTTCTTCACGTGTGAACACATTCCAGCGCTCGTCTTTGACTTGGCTGCGATCTTCTGCCGTATAAGCCTTGATAAATCCTTCAAAATGTTCTTTCGTTAGCGGATTCCGTTTGCCGAAGGAAGGCATATTCGTGCGTAAATCGTACACCCATACTTCTTTTGTGTTGCCGACATCTGTTGTCCCGCGGTTGAAGAATAAAACGTTCGTTTTCACTCCTTGGGCATAGAAAATGCCAGTTGGCAAGCGTAAAATTGTATGTAAATTACACTTATCCATTAAGTCGCGGCGAATGTCGGCTCCTACCCCGCCTTCAAACAAGACGTTATCTGGAAGGACAACCGCGGCACGAGCTTTGCCGTTTGCCTTGAGAGCGCGGTAAATATGCTGCAAGAAATTCAACTGTTTGTTCGATGTTGTAAAGGTGAAGTCAGTTCGTGTTGCCCGCTCGCCGCCTTTTTTTGTTCCAAAAGGCGGATTCGTTAAAATCACATCAAAATTTTTCAAACTTTCACCTAGTGAAGAGAGGGTATCGCCTAACAAGATTTCCCCATGAATATCATGAAGCAACGCATTCATGACCGCTAGACGATGCGTGTCTCTGACAAGCTCTACTCCTGAGAATGCCTTGTATTTTTGAAATTCGATTTCTTCTTGAGATAAGTCAAAATAATCATCGGTTTGTTTACGAACATGGCGATCTGCCGCGATCATAAAGCCGAAAGTTCCCGCAGCAGGGTCATGGCAGCGTTCGCCCGGCTCGGGATTGACAAGTTCGACAATAACATCAATAAGGACGCGAGGCGTAAAATATTGCCCCGCTCCCGATTTCACTTCGCTCGCGTTTTTTTCTAACAGCCCTTCGTATAAATCCCCTAATCCTTCTTGCTTTGCATTGTACCAATCTAGGTTATTGGTCGATTGAATAATTTTTTCTAGGTTCTTTGGTTCTCTGATATTAGATGTCGCATCTGTATAAATTTGTTTTAATAATTCATTTTCCTCTTTTCCTAAATCAAGCAACAGCTGTTGATAATGCTCTTTCAGTTCAATTCCGTCTTTTTCTACTAACGAATCCCAACGATATTTTTCAGGAATCATATATTCTTGACCGGTTTCTTTCATCATTTTTAAGAACAGCAAATACGTTAGCTCTGTCACATATTGGTGATACGTAATGCCGTCATCACGAAGAACGTTACATAAATTCCATAGTTTTTGGACGATTTCTCTGTTGTTCATCTACGCTTGCTCCTTCTTTTGGTGATAGTTATACAAATTATAATTAATTTCGCGAACAATTTGTGCTAATTGTCCATCGAAAATTTGATTTAATTGTTTAAAGCCTCCACGGCTCTTAAAAGGTTCATATTCAAAGGCCTTTTCAGGGTCCGGATGAAGAACAGATTCTTGCAGTAATTGCTTTTCAATACGTTCCAGCCATTTTTTTTGAACAGGCGGCCACGCTTTCATTTGGTAAATTTTCTTCATGGCGTGTTTAATTCGTTCTTCATGACTAATAAGCGGATCGCCTAAAGCCTGCTGGCGAATGAAGGCGATGATGTCCGCTGCGATGTCTTCATTTTTCGCCTCGCGCCAAGCTGCTTGTAATTTTTTCTCGGAAAAACCTTTCTGGTCCAATTCAAGCAACAATTTTTTTAACTCTTCTCTCGTTAATTCAGTTGGACGTTGACATACAATCATTAGCGCAGGGATTTTGTTCATATTGTTTCGGATAAACTCTCCAAATGATTGTAAATAATCATCCGGTTTTTCCGCATTTCCATATCCGCGTTTAACTCCAATAAGTTCATCTTCATGCGTGGAAATATATTGTTTATTTTCCCGATAGCGATTTTCATCCATATAACGGAACATCGATTTATACTCTTTTAATTGTCCAGTTAATTCAGCAGGATTCAAGTTTTTTACCCAATCTATAAATTCATCAACTGTTTTTCCACCAGATAATACTTTAAAGTCTTGGTGCTGCTTATCTGACCATTGGCGTTTTTTTCGTTGGATTTTGGCTATAATTTGTTCTTGTTGATGCTGAAGGTGTTCTTCTTTTTCTAAACCTTCTAATTCTTCTACTAATTGAGTCAGTGAAATATTTGGTCGAGTGACAACAGGCTTCATGCTTGTATATGGTTTTAAAGACTCATAGATTCCAACCGCATCGAAAATATTAAAGTGATCTTTTCGGATTTCTTCACATCTTCTCGTTGCTCGGCCTAGCATTTGCTCATAAAGAATCCGAGAGCGAACGCGGCGCAAGAAGACGAGATTTGTAATTGCTGGAACATCGACACCTGTCGTTAGCAAATCCACCGTCACAACAATAGTTGGATATTTTTCATTTTTAAAGCGTCGAATCGCACCTGATGGATCTTTAATAGAGCCTGTAATTTTCATAATCGCATTGTCTTCGACTTCACCGTATACTTTTTCAAATTCTTCTTTTAAAAGACGTACGACTAAGTCTGCGTGATCATCTGTCGCTGCAAATATCAATGTTTTGCCTTCATCGTCAGGAGAAATATAATTCGTCAACTCTCGTATAATAACACGATTAAAGCTTTCTGTGATAACTTTTGTATTAAAATGTGCAACCTCAATATTCACTTCATCTTCAAGGTATTCTTGTGAAATTGTGCCGGAAACCGTATCATATACGTCGACCTTTTCACCTTTGGCCCAAGTGATTCCTTCCTTTTTTAATACCGTTTCAAATTGATACGGTGGTTCATGGTCGACTAAATATCCATCGACGACTGCTTCACGATAAGAATAAGTGAAAACCGGCGGTCCAAAAATTTCTGTAGTATGCAGCGCAGGAGTTGCTGTTAAACCGATGCGAACGGCATCAAAGTAATCAAGTACTTTTCGATATTTGCTTACATAATCATTGTGATCTCTTATTTCAATTTCTATGTCATTCATCTCTTTATCTAGTGTATAGCCTCGATGGGCTTCATCGACAATAATGCAATCATATTGATCAATCGATGGAATGTCTTCTGTTTTCTCGTTGTAGAAAATGCGTTTTAACATTCCTTGTACGGTAGCGATATGTACTTTTGTTTCATCATCTGGTTTTTGATCGTATAACGATTGTAAGCTATAAATTTCAGTGAACGTATGGAAATTTTCCAGCTTACTTTCTTTAAAAGCGCTTTCCGCTTGTTCTCCAAGAGCTTTTCGGTCGACAAGGAATAATATACGATTAAAACGCTTTGCTTTGATCAATCGATAAATGAGACCAATCGCCATTCTTGTTTTCCCTGTTCCGGTTGCCATGGCGATTAAAATGCTGCGTTTTTTCTCTTCCAATGCTTTTTCAACCGCTTGAATAGCTTTGACTTGATAGTCTCGTAATTTAAGATAATCAAATTTTTCATCACGCAAAAATTGCTCCGAACGTTCCGTATCTTTTTCTAATAGATTTTTCAGTCCTTGAGGAGTGTACCATCCTTGAAGTGGTCGCGGATGATTCGTTGATTTCCGCGCATCTAAAAACCAAATGCCTGACTTTTGTTCTAGCTGTTTTAAAAAGGGGCGGCCATTGGTTGCGAACAAAAATGGAACATAGTAATCTCCCCATGGTTCATGGATCACTTCATGGCCATGCCGAACAATAAGTTTTGCATATTCTTTTGCTTGCTCAATGTCAGATGGGATATCTTTACTAGCACGTTTTGCTTCAATGATCCCTACTAGCTCGTTGCCAATAAATAAAGCATAATCAGCGTAACCATGTTTTAAAGGCCACTCCGCAATCGCCATGTTTTTTCCTTTTTCCGGACGAACTCCTTTTGAGAAACGCAGCTTTTCTGAATCAGCCTCCCAGCCAGCATCACGCAATTGCTGATCAATAAGAATGCGGGTTTCTGCTTCCGTCAATTCAAAGTTGGCGACTGCCCGTTGTGAATATTCACGTCGTTTTTGTTTCTCTTCATTGCTAATATATAGCTGTTCTTTGCGTATCTTCTCAAGCTCTGTTTCCAAATGAGCAAGCTTTTCTTCGTATGACTTAACTACATGGTTCAATTCATCTTCTGATATAGATGTTTGCGGTGTCGGTTCGATATATTCTGGAGCTTGAAATGACCAATCGCCATACACTTCCATAAACCAAACCGCAATTCGAAACGCCATATGCAATAAAGCTTTTGCCTCATTTACTTCACCATAGCTCGGATTATGTACCGCTTGATTCCCCTTCAAACGAATGACCGTAAATAAGTCATATATTTCCTTCGGCAGAATTTGCTCATAAAAAAGAATTCTCAGACGTTCCTGTTGATCAGTTCTGCGTTCTTCCTTTATTTCTTCTAACGCTAAAATATATTTTGTTATAGTTTCAGCAAATTTTCTAAGCTCACTTATCGCCACATTTGGATTTTGATAGACATTTCGTTCTGCCGTTTCCCCAACACGGGCGAGAACTTCCCATTTTTCTTCTAAAAAGCGAAAATTTTGCGACATATACACACCTCACCCATAAGAACATGTATATAGTGCTATTTTATCATAAATTTTACAATATATATTATTTCCAGTCATACATCTATTTAATAGAGTTGAGTCCGTATAATTGTGTAAAAATGAATGGGTCTAAAAATACTAGACAATTTCAAATCCGATCCTTTCAGATGCTTGAGCTTGTAAAATCTGGTTTATTTTAACCGCAAATTTTTTGAATTTCCTTGAAGGAGTTGATGCAAAATTTCTAAATCTAGGTTAATCTTGCTTTGATACATTCAAATCTTTTCTCCATTAGAGTTTGGCGGTCCAACTTAATGGCAACTGAGTGTTTTTATTTCCTTTGGTACATTTGCTTTTGCTGGCACCTGTCCCCATTCGCGCATTGTTAGCAAATCGAAAAACGTGAACGATTACGTTTAAAAAAAGCTAAACTAGACGAATGTATCCCAATAAGATCACATTAGCTAATGAATGGATTGAGAATGAGCAAACGCAAATGAAACGACTGATCGTTCAAGGGGCCATTTTCACTTGTGAACTCGGGGAAAATATCGGCACAGAGCAAAACGGAGAACGACCGATGCTTGTCCTTTCTAATGACAGAATTAACCGTACATCCGGTAATGTTAAGATAGCTCCGCTGACTACAAAGTTAAAAACCAAAATTATAACAGATCGGAAAGGAAAAACAAAGGTATCGCCAAAACTTGCAACACATTATTTTCTCAAAAAGGAAGTCTATCCGTTTTTAACGCAGACTTCAGCTGTAAAGGTGGAAGAATTAACGACAGTCAACAAAGTAAGGCTAAAGCAACATATCGGCAATATAAACAAGGATGATTTAAATAAGATTATGAACCGTGTAAAATGGGTATTTATCTGTAACGTATTGACAGTGTATTGATCATGTATTGACATTTCCCAAGATTTTTCTATACTTAGAATACAAAATAAGTTGTCTGTCTCGTCACAGACCTTTTCACACGTGAAAAAAAGTGGATTCGTTTGTGTTTTCCAACGGAGAGGAGCCTAAATGGTTCCTCTCCTTGCATAATATCAGCAAAAAGCTCATAACTTAATGATAAGTTGCCTGCCGCGTCGCAGGCCATTTCACCCCGTCAGCGGGGGATTCATGTTTTTTTGCCCCAGTACTTAGGTGCTGGGGTTTAATGTACCAGTACTTAGGTGCTGGGGTTTAATGTATTTATTGGAGAAGATTTCTCTCGAAGAAAATCTACATAAAGGTCTGCGATGTTGAATGATTCCGCATCAAAGCGGCTGAATGACTTGTGTAATTCAACATAATTAATGTACGTGTTCACTTACAAGGGGTAGAAAAGAGCATCCGTTGATTTTGCTGCCAGATGCCTAATAAATAGAAAAAGATATTTTTGCCCAGCAGATCAACGAACAAGAACAATACAAAGGGCAATAAGTTAAAATTTCTTTGTTATATACAAGAAAGACTTCTAACATCATTCGTTTTTCCGTGTTCTTTCCTGTTAAGGTAAGCGATATCATCCGCACAATTTGAAATCATCGAACGTTTACTCTCAAATTTGATTCATCACTTCCAGTTTTTGTTCATAATCAGTTTTTCAAATATTTCTATTCAAACGATTAAAGAATAGAAACCGTCAATACACATCTTCTAAAGCCCCTCCAAGTGAATCTCCTGCTTCTCAACGTGTGAAGCATCTGTTCAATTTCTTTATACCTTCCTATGGTATAATGAAGTAAGTTTTTTGATCATGAAAGGAGACGAAATGAATTTTGCAGACAAACCATGATTTATTTTCCATAGAAGATGTCGAGCAATTTATTAATAGTCATCATTTGGCATTTTTATATATATCCAAAACAAATTGCAGTGTTTGTCATGCTTTGCTGCCAAAGGTGGAAAAAGTGCTGGCTGAGTTTCCAAAAATTCAAATGGGCTTTATCAATGCGGATGATATTCCGAACATAGCCGGTCACTTATCCATATTTACCGCACCTGTTTTAATCTTATATGTCGATGGAAAAGAGTTTTTGCGAGAAGCGCGGTTTGTTCATGTTGAGCAGTTTAAGGAGAAAGTGAAGAAAATTTATTTTTTAGCGGAGCAATCGTAACTTGTTTGCGGGTGAAGGCACCTTTTGGCTGAGATTTTTCACAGAGGCGGAATGCTAACTAATGTATTCCATGAGCGGAGTCTTCTACACATAAGCCGATCGAATCATTCGATCGGCTAAAAAATATTCTTGTTCTAAAAGGGAATGAGCCTGCTTAAAGTTAGACTGGATCATCAAACGAAAGCAAACTTGCCAACGCCGCAAGCAAAATCTCCAATGATGAAAATGAAGTCTGGAATAAAAAGAAACGTTTAGTTATTTCATTCATGAAAAATCTAAATGTTTTGCCAACCGTAAAATCTATCTTGATGGCGGTTGAAATAACGGAATGCATGCGCGGTACATTCCGTTTCTTTTCTTCATTTTATGTTGAATTTAACTTAAAATCAGACACAGATGCTTCCGAAGGTCTGAGAAACTTGAGTAGAAGCTACTTCAAACAAGTCCGCTTCTTAGAGAAAGTCCTCCCCCATAATCATCTGAACAAAAAACTGCAGCTTAACAATTAAACATTCACATTAAGTTTCAAAATTACATCAAATATAGTGCTTGTTCGTTATTTCGCTGCTTCTAACAATAGATCCACAATATGAACAGCTTTTACATCCTTTAATCCTTCTCTTTCAATTCCTAGCTTCATTTGCATGAAACATCCTGGATTAGCTGTTACTATTGTAGTGGCACTGGTTTTTTTCATTTTTTCCATTTTCTGATCTAAAATTTCCATGGATGTTTTCGGTTCGACAATGTTATAAATGCCTGCAGAGCCGCAGCAGCTATCGGCATTTTCCATTTCTGTGAATGTTACTCCTTTAATTGAATGAAGCAATTCTCTAGGAGCTTTTGACGTTTTCATGACGTTTCTCAGGTGACAGGAATCTTGATATGTCACGACTTGTTCAGGAAGTGAAAGGCGAAATTGTTTGTGAAAATCAAGCTCATATAAAATGGACGTAATGTCTTTTATTTTTGCAACAAATTTTTCAGCGCGCTCTGACCATTGCGGATCATCTTTTAATAAGTGATCATATTCAATCAAGAAAGCGCCGCAGCCACCTGCGTTTGTTATAATATAATCTACTTCGTTTTTTCCAAACGCTTCAATATTTTGTTTTGCTAATTCTTTCGCTAGTTCTTTTTCTCCGCTATGACCGTGCAAAGCTCCGCAGCATGCTTGTGTTTTAGGAATAACAATTTCACACCCGGCTTTTTGCAATAATTGAATGGTTGCATGATTTGTTTCGAGAAACAACGTGTCCATTAAACATCCGGAAAAGAAAGCAACAGTTGCTTTTTTCTCTCCTTTTGGCGGGAAATATTCAGATCGCTGTTTCAGTGTCTTTCTCTCAGGAATATCAGGCAATATTTTTTCCATTTCCCGGAGATGATCTGGAAACAGTTTCATAAATCCTATTTTACGTGCCGCTTTTTGAAGTCCAGATTTTTGATAAAATCCAACTAAGCTAGTTATGTTGATTAAATTACTTTTTTTAGGAAATAGTTTTTTAAAAACCACATTTCGAACTGCCCGCACAGGTAAAGAATGCTTTTTATTTTGGTTAATTATGTCTCTTGCTTCTTCTAATAAATGTCCATAATTCACACCTGATGGACAAACCGGCTCACACGCACGACATCCTAAACATAAGTTTAAAGACTTTTCAAATTCATCATCCGGTTGAAGGACCCCATCATAAACTGCCTTCATTAAGGCAATTCTTCCTCTTGGTGATTGGCTTTCTTTATATCCAGACACAATGTAAGTTGGGCAAGATGGCAAACAAAAACCGCATCTCATACAATTTAACAGCTCATCTTCGTCCATGCGTTCCTTGAAATCTCTTTGGATATTTTGCTTTTCTGATTCTGTCATCATTTTGAGATCACCACTCGTTTTCGTGTATCCTTTGCAAATAATTTCCCAGGATTCATAATATTGTTTGGATCCAATGCAGCTTTGATCGACTTCATCACATCGATTCCAGATTTCCCCAGCTTCCATTCTAAATAAGGCGCTTTCATGGCTCCTACTCCATGTTCTCCAGTAATTGTTCCTCCCAGTTCAATGGCCTTTGCAAATATTTCAGCAAAAGCTTTTTCCACCCGTTCCATCTCATCTTTCTTCCGAATATCTGTCGTGCAGGTAGGATGAAGGTTTCCGTCTCCCGCATGACCAAACGTGCATATTTTTACGTTATGTTTTGCGGCTATTTCATTAATGGCTTTGACCATTTTGGCAATTTCTGATCTTGGAACAGTCGCATCTTCTAAAATGGTAGTTGGTGCTAGTCTGGCTAATGCGGACAAAGCGGTGCGTCTCGCTGTTCGTAAAGCTTCAGCTTCTTCTTCTGACTGGGCAATTTGTACAGATACGGCGTTTTCACTCCTGCATATTTCTTCCATGACCTTCATATCTTTACTCACATTTTCAGGCGTTCCATCTTGTTCAATCAGTAATACGGCTTGAACGTCTGTTGGCAATCCGATTTGTGAATAGTCCTCCACTACTTTTAGCGTCGGCTGATCTAAAAACTCTAAAGTTGCCGGAATTACTTTATTGGCAATAATTTTCGATACGGAACGCGCAGCAGCTTCTAAATCTTGAAATAAAGCAAGCATTGTCTTTTTTGATTCAGGCAGTGGGATCAGCTTTAATGTCGCTTCTGTAATCACTCCTAACGTTCCTTCAGAACCTATAAATAAGCGCGTTAAATCATACCCTGCCACATCTTTCGCTAGCTTTCCTCCTGTTCGAACAATTTCCCCATTAGGAAGAACCGCCTCTAGACCCAGCACATAATCACGAGTTACTCCATATTTCAGTCCTCTTAATCCTCCAGAATTTTCGTTAATATTTCCCCCAATTGTAGATATTTTCATTGAGCTTGGGTCTGGTGGATAAAACAAACCTTTTTGTTCCACCGCATGGATTAAATCAAGTGTGATCACTCCCGGTTGACATGTGACGGTTAAGTTTTCCTCATCGATCTCTAAAATTTTGTTCATATGTTTAAATAGAAGAACGATTCCTCCTTCAACAGGACAAGTGCCGGCGCATAAGTTCGTACCAGAGCCCCGCGGAACAATCGGTATTTTATTTTCATTACATAATTGCAATATTTTAGATACTTCCTCTGTATTTCTAGGCGAAACGACCGCATCCGGAATCGATTGAAAATTTGGAGTCGCATCATACGAATATACTAACCTTTCAACTTCCGAATCTTCAAAATTTTCTTCTCCTACAATATTTATGAATTCCCTCTTTATATCAGGAGCAATCATTCAAACCCCTCACTTTTATTCTTTTCGTTTTATTATAAAGAATGAGAGTCATATTATCTATGTATGATGATATAATTAACATACCAAAAATGCCTTTTTTATTGTCTTTTTAACCAAAAGGGTGGTGATACAGATGCAATTATCCCCAAAGCTGGCTGCTAAAATTATTTCAGAGGTTCAGGAAGTAGTCAAAGAGGATATCATATTAGTTGATATTAATGGAATCATCATATCCTCCACTGATGAGAGTCGAATCGGCTCTTTTCATGAAGGAGCTACGATTGTTATTAAGTCCAAACAAAAGCTTTACATTGATCAAATCAAAGCACAAGTGCTGAAAGGCGTCAAAGCAGGAATCAATATGCCCATTATGTTTCATAAGAAGGTAATTGGAGTGATCGGAATAACTGGCGAACCGAAACAAGTGGAGCCTTATGCGGACTTAATTAGAAGAATGACAGAGCTCATTATACAAGAAGCATATTATACTGAAAGAAACGAATGGGAAATAAGAGGAATAGAATCGTATCTTTATGAATGGATCAATGCTTCATCTGTGGATAAAGATTTTTTAGAACGCGGGTTTATGTTAGGCATTCCTGTGTATGACAATCATGTTTGCACACTCATGGAATTGGAGATACACACATTAAATAATTACGATATTCATCGAATTCAAAAAGAAATCATAGAATTGTTTTATTCTATCTTCGGGAAAGAAAAACATTTTATTGTTCGATGGGGGCAAGAGCGCTTTTTAGTATTAAAAAAGATGGATGCTTCTTATAAACAAAATTATTTTTACAGTCAGTTAAACGATTTAAAAAAAAGATTCGAAAACAGATACAAAAGCTCTTTAGCTATTGGTATTGGAAAAACAGCTTGCAAACACATGATCAATAAATCTTTTAAAGAAGCACAAAAAGCATTAAAGGTAGCGCGAAAAAATAAAGGCATTGTATTTTATGAGGATCTTATATTAGAAATCATCTTGGAAGATATCCCATCAGAGATGCAAAAAGATTTTTTGAAGCAAACCATTCATATGATGGAAAAAGATCAAATTCTAATCGAAACGTTACAACACTATATGAACAATAATCAATCGATCAAAAAAACAGCAGAGGAAATGAATATCCATATTAATACACTGCACTACCGTTTAAATAAAATCGAAGAGCTAACAGGAATTAACCCTAAAACAACAGAAGGAATTGTCATATTTTATATATCGTTACTGTTATTAAATTCTTTAAACAGTTAAGTCCGTATAATTTGATCGCCACGGGAGTGAATGAAAAAAGACATCGGCAAATGTTGTTCGGGGAGACGACCGGCAGGAAAACTTGGGATTGCTGCCATACACCAAGTATTAAGTCCATAGTGTCTTTCAATGGGCAATTTCCTTTTAGACAAGTAATTAGGAACTGCTCTAAATGTGGAGAACGTCTGGACACATGTTTGACATTCCAATGATTTTCTCTAACTGTCTCATTTGAACGTCACCTTAAAATCATCCTCATTGGATTTCCTCCGCTTACATCTTGGATTCGATGATAAACGCATTTTTCCTGATGAAACAAAAAATCCCGAATATCGAACTTTTTTCAAGTATCCGATATTCGGGGTGCATTTTCAAATACATCAGCCCTTTTATGTTTTAAACAGCAGACTTTTCTCTTACATTCAACAATTTAAAGAATTCTCTCATGAATCCCGGTAAATCCGGCCAAGCGTGGCCCGATACAATGTTCCCATCCACATGAAGCATTTTTTCCACATAAGTAGCTCCTGCTGCTTCCACTTCTGGTCTACAAGCAGTGTAAGCTGTCATCTCTCTTCCTTTGATATATTCTCTTACAGTTGTTAAGACTAATTGTCCATGACAGATCACCCCAAGAGGTTTATTTTCTTTTAAAAAGTGAGCAGCAATTTCCTGAACCTTTGGATTCATACGAATATATTCAGGCGCACGCCCTCCTGGGATAATTAATCCATCATAGTCGGCAGGATTAATCTCATCTACTGATGCATGAGATTCGATTTTATATGCCCATTTTTCTGTAAAAGTCTCCATTTCAGGAAGGAAATCATGGACAACCGTCTGGAGCTTCTTTTTAACAGGTGAGGCAATTGTACAATTAATATTTTCTTCAATACAACGATAATAAGGATAAAACACTTCTAATGCTTCAGCAGCATCGCCAGTAATAATAAGAACATTTTTACTCATCTTACATCACCTTTCCTTTTATTATGAAATTATTTGTACGCTGTAAAAATTATGAATCATTTTGCCAAACTGCCTTCATAAGCAGCAGACAAATTATATCGTGCCTCCAACAATCCCCGGCAATAATGCGCATTAAACTCCATGCTCAACCTTGTCAGCTTGGCGCCTTTCAAGTAATCTGAAAACTCTTCTTCAGTCAATGGTTTCCCTTCTGGAGTTGTTATGGCAAATGTACTTGAGTGATGGAATACTTTTTTCTTCTCCAAATATTTTTCTCTTAACAACTTCCCATCTTCGGGCAGGGACAGTTCATTCAGTTCTTGTAGAGATAAAGACGTAATATGTTCCTTTGACATTCCCATTTTTAGTAAATATTTCATCAGTTTCTCTTGCCTTGCATAGTAGGCTTTTATATCAAAAGTTTTGCGCAATTCTTCAAGATCTCCGTCAGATACATTATGGAAGACTTCGCGAAATGATTTTCCTGCTGATGCTCCGTGATTAATTTCATCGGATGCACAATGATCGAGTAAATGAACTTGAACCGTTTTTACCCATTCAATCTCAGATACATATTTCCTTATATCTTCAGCCATGATGTAGGCAAAGTTAGGAGAGCACCAATAAGTTGGAAGGCGAAAGACTACTTTAACATGATTATCCTTCACTAGGACTTGATCGATAAATCCCAACTCTGTTAACGGCTGATCCAGTTCAGGATCATACACTTTTTCAAGCATGCTATACACTTGCTTTTCTTTATCCATTACCTCGCTTTCACCTCCCTTTTAAGTCTTTTCATCAACTATTCTCTATTCGTCACGCTATCCATTTGGATAATTGACAATTTTTTAATTTTTCTTTTTGTTTTTCGATATCAATGTTATATAATCTCGCTGCATTTCCTGCTAAAATCTTTTTCTTCACTTCCAAATCAAATGTAACTCCAGTCTCTTCTTGTATATCCTCTGGAAGCTCAAATTCAAGAAACTTTTCAATGATCCATTTCGGTTCCCATATAGCATAGTCACTTCCAAAAATGATTCGGTCTTCATCAAGCCAATACAACAATTCACTTATAATGTGAGCAAAATAACGAGGTCGATCATGGATTAAAGCAATGGCAACTGCCAAACCTGCATAGACATTTTTCTCTTGTGTAGCAATCCAGCAAAAATCTTCTAATCTTGGAAGCCCTACATGTTCGACAATAAAGTTCAGTTCAGGGAAACAGCTTGCTGCATCATCAACATCTGCTACGTCAAATGCATCCCGATTTAAAGGAGTGATCGTCGGCCCCTTATGAATGTGTATGTTTCTTATCCCCAGTTCTTGACATTTTTCAAGATATCTTTTTGACCAATCATCAGATAGTTTATAGCCCTTTGAATTACCATACCAATCAGCTGTATATAACTTGACCCCTTGCCAGTTGTATTTTTCTTTGTTTTCTTCTAATTTTTCTAAGCCTCGTTCGCCATGCCGAGGATCGAATGTTCCATTGCAAATAAAACGATTAGGGTACTTTTTTGAAAGCTCCTCATTTGCATCAAAATTACCAAAGCCATTTTTATAAAACTCTTTTAGAAAAACTGGCTGAAAAATCGCCATATCCACATATCCTTCCATAAACACGTCATTCACAAGTTTTTCTGGAGAATACTTTACAAACTCATCTTTCGGCCACCAATATTCTTTCGGACTTAGATTTTTGTGATAATCATAAAAACAACTAATAAATTGTTCTCCGTGGATATTCAATTGATTCTCCTTGCTTCCATCCCATAAGGCAATGTGTGCATCAATAATAAAAATTTCTTCACCATTAGATGCTTTAAACAATTTCATTCCCCCTCACATGAGATTAATTAAATAATTGAAATCGCTATCATTTTTTACGAATATTCATTGATGTTTGTCAGGTAATAATACTTTATTTTCTTTTTATTCAGAAAATTTTAATCAAATTATACTTGGTTCATCCTCAATTTGATATATACACTTAAACAAAAAAATAACCATTTCTCCAGCAATTTTTTGGGTGATTAAACAAATTTTTTATAATCAAAAACAGACAGCGAAACGGCGTTTAAATCTAATGCACCAAATCCTTGTCCTGTGAACGATGGCGTAATAAATCTCATCTCCTTCGGCCATTGCATAAACGATGACCCAATACGGTCACGCTCTAAAATTCCGAAATTTTTAATTCCTAATTGTTTTAATAATATCCCCATTCCAATCCCGGCAGGACCCGCTCCTACGATTAGAATAAAAGGGTTCATCTCACTCCTTGAAAATAGTAAAAACTATACCATCTAAAACGGAATTTGTGAATGGATAATCTTTTTTCCATTTATAAAAGCATTGTGCACATCGATTTCAAGCTTCCAGAAATTGTTCATGATGTGTATTGTACGATTGTTTTGTAGAAGACCTTTCTCTGAAGTATTTTTTGGCAGCTATGGATGGATTGCACCAACCGTTCTGCTTTTGTGTATATCGTTTAATATTCGGCTTGCGTCATTCTAAATCAATACTCCCACAGTTTATTTTGCATTTACGAAAAAAATATGTTTAAATATTATATAAATCGTAATGATTACGATTTATATAAATTGGTTTTCAATTTTCTCGAACCAATCTGAGGTCAAAGAAAAACTTTAATTGTTGAAAGGAAGATGACAATGGATAAAAAAATACCTGTGACCGTTTTAAGCGGCTACTTAGGAGCAGGGAAAACTACCATTCTGAATCATATTTTACAAAATCGCCAAGGGCTCAAGGTAGCCGTTATTGTGAACGATATGAGCGAGGTCAATATTGATGCTGAATTAGTCAAACAAGGCGGAGAGCTTTCAAGAACTGAGGAGAAGCTAGTCGAAATGTCAAACGGATGTATTTGCTGTACATTAAGGGAAGATCTATTAATCGAAGTAGAAAGGCTCGCTAAACAAGGAAATATCGATTATATCATTATTGAATCGACTGGAATTAGTGAGCCAATCCCAGTTGCTCAGACTTTTTCATATATTGATGAAGAACTAGGAATCGATCTGACGCGCTTTTGTCGATTGGATACGATGGTGACGGTTGTAGATGCCAATCGATTCTGGAAGGATTACCAGTCAGGTGATCGGCTATTAGATAGAAAGCAAGCGTTAAGTGAAGACGATACTCGTGAAATCGCAGACCTTCTTATTGACCAAATTGAATTTTGCGATGTGCTCATCTTGAATAAGTGTGACTTGGTGTCTGAAGAAGAATTGGCAAAGCTGGAAAAGGTATTAAAAACATTGCAGCCAAAAGCGAAATTTATTCGTACTGTCAAAGGTGAGATTGATCCTCGAGAGATTTTAAACACTGGACTATTCAATTTTGAGGAAGCAAGCTCTTCAGCAGGATGGATCAAGGAGTTAGAGCAAGGGCATGATCAGCATACACCGGAAAATGAAGAATATGGAATTTCTTCCTTTGTTTATTCAAGACGTTTGCCTTTCCATTCCGAGCGCTTTTACAATTGGCTTCACTCCATGCCCGAAAATATTGTAAGGGCAAAGGGAATTGCATGGTGCGCAACTAGGAATAACCTTGCCCTTTTGATGTCTCAGGCAGGACCTTCTGTTAGTATTGAACCGATCTCTTATTGGGTCGCTTCTTTACCGAAAGAAGAGCAGCAGCAAATTTTAAAGGAAAACCCTCATTTGCTGGACGAGTGGGATGATCAGTTCGGAGATCGGCAAACAGAATTAGTATTTATTGGAATGGATTTACGCCCTGAAGAAATCATAAAGGAATTGGATAAATGTTTACTAACCGACTCTGAGTTTGATCAAGACTGGTCTACTCTTCCAGATCCATTCCCTTGGAATTTACAAAAAGTGTAACTGGAGGAAGGAAAGAAGGAATGATTTTATCTGGAAAAACTATTCTTGAGAAAATACAACATAAAGAATTAGTCATTGATCCCTTAACAAAAGAGCAAATTCAACCTGCTTCAGTAGATTTGCGCCTTGGAAATCATTTTCTTGTGATGGATGAGCACGCCAATGCTCATCTATCATTAGAGGCGAAAGCGAAATATAAAGAAGTAGTGGCTGAAAACGAGAAAATTGTCATTCCCCCCTTCTCTTTCTTGCTTGCTACTACTATAGAAACCATCGAGCTGCCGGAAAATCTTACTGCTTTCGTAGAAGGAAGAAGCTCGATCGGCCGCTTAGGGCTATTTATTCAAAATGCCGGTTGGGTTGACCCGGGATTTAAAGGACAAATCACGTTGGAACTGTTTAACGCGAATCGCCTACCGATCGAATTAACGATAGGAAGAAGAATTTGTCAGATTATCATTTCTAAAGTTGATCAAGAAGCAAAACCATACAGCGGAAAATATCTATTTCAAAAAGGAGCGACAGAAAGCCGAATTTTTCAAGACGATGATGTCACGCAATAATGAGGAATTTTCAATAATAAATGATATGACAGGAAGGACGAACATTGGCTTAAAAATCAAAAATAGCGAAAGAAAGAAAAAGACAAGAATTCGTTGTTAAATATGCTGAGCTAAGACGAGAGCTAAAGGAGAAAGGGGACTATGAAGCTCTTCAAAAGCTCCCCCCTATCCGTCTAAAAAATCGTTGTGAAATTACCGGAAGGCCAAGAGGTTATCTCCGTAAATTTAAGCTGTCGCATATTGCATTCCGTGGGTTAGCCTACAAAGGACAAATTCCAGGCGTCAAAAAATCAAGCTGGTGAGTCAAAAATATTTCACCAATGTCTAATAGTCTGAGGAAATAAGAGCGAGCGTAAGCAAAATTGAGCTCTTTATTTCCTTTTGCTTTTTTATAAATAAAAATTGGAGTTGATTTTCATAAAGAACTTTTTTGTTGGCGAGATCAAATTTATTCTGAACATATATAATATAATAACCCGTGGTGCTAGTTGAGTCTTAACGCTCAACTAGCCCAAGAACAACAAGGGA